>Ga0256840_1002131_pt1 | contig 17693 bp, 18 predicted proteins | sample 355202metaG_FD_185969 | JGI IMG/M metagenome (GOLD analysis project Ga0256840, IMG submission 185969) | Hydrothermal vent microbial communities from Mid Atlantic Ridge, Atlantic Ocean - 355-202 | ecosystem: Environmental > Aquatic > Marine > Hydrothermal vents | place: Atlantic Ocean: Mid... | reverse complement strand
TTTTGTCCTGTAGCTTTACCTCAAAATCTGATATGATTGCAAGAATCAGTGGTACGGATGGACAAATTTATTTGCACGACACATGGCATCTTTCTCAGGGTTTTACATTGGCTAAAGATGGTAACGAGCAAGTTTTCCAGATTCCCACTACCGGCATGGGTTTCAGCCATGAAATTGTGGAGTGCCATCATTGCATCAACGCGAATAAAATAGAAAGTGATTATTGGTCTCATCAAAATAGTTTGGATTTAATTTCGATATTAGATACAGTAAGAGAACGGGTTGGGTTAAGGTATCCACAGGACAATTTCAATCCAACGCTCTAACCCAAATGTTTCTATAGCTGACTCGGCTGTTGTCTCCATGATCTTGTAACGAGATGGGTGCTTTTCCGTGGGCAATATATTTTGGTGTCCCAATCCATTCAACTGACCCTAAGATTTTAAAGTGGTCTTGAATTAATATGCCATTATGTAAGACTGTAATTATTGCTTGTTCCATTAATTCCCCATCAGCAGCAAACTTTGGTGCGTGAAAAATAATATCGTAACTATTCCATTCTCCAGTCGGTGATGAAGCCATCGCCAGAGGAATTGATTGCTTGTAAATAGCGCCTACTTGACCGTTGACATACGTCTCATTATTATTGTTGTCTAATACTTGTACTTCGTATCTTTTTTGAATGAAAACACCGCTATTTGCCCGTGTTTGACCTTCTCCTTGTACTTCTTTTGGTGATTTCCATTCGATGTGTAATTGTATGCTTCCAAAATTTTTCTTGGTTTGAATGTCTCCCGTTTTGTCATTAACAGTCATGCTGCCGTCGTTATTTAAAACCCATTTAGCTGCTGAAGAATCTACGGCGCTAACCCATTGGTCTAAATTGGTGCCATCAAAAAGTATGACGGCATCGGATGGTGCTTGGTGCTTAACCCCAGCCGTAACAACCGGTACTTTAGGTTTCCAAATTTCAGTTTCCTCCGGTTTTGTTGGCTCTAGCTTTCCTTGAGATAGCACTTCCACATAGCCTCCCATACATAATAGGAGTAAAAATAATATACCCTTTCTTATCATTACAATTCTTTGATTTTAATATTACGATACCACACTTTATCCCCATGGTCTTGTAGCCCTATTTTTCCCGTGGTAAATTTTCCAAACCCTTCCCAACCTTTAAACTTTGACTTGGCGACCAACGTGTCCCAACCATTGCCATGAACAGAAAACTCAACAATCAATACCTCATTTAACCAAACTTTTCCTTCGTTCAAACGATGGTCTATGCTGATGATACATTTATTCCATTCTCCAGCTCGTTTCACAACCTCCTGTGATGGTTCCACCATGTCATACAATGCTCCTGCTTGGTGGTTGCGTATGGTATCAGCATAATTTATATTATCCAACACTTGAATTTCCGGCCCTGTTTCATAGGCTTCTTTGTATTTGGCATCTTCTTTAACCCCCCAAAAAATTCCGCTATTTCCCCCTTTTACAATTTTCCATTCTAATGATAGCTTAAAGTTTTTGTACTCCTTGTTGGTCATGAGGTTTTGCCCTGCTTCTGTACGACCCTCTTTAGGGTTAAAAAACATGGCGCCATCTTCAATACTCCATTGATCTGAGCTGCTGTCCGCCATGTAAACATGCCACCCGTCAAATGTCTTTCCATCAAAAATAACCTTCCACTCGTGCTCTATTTCTGACTTTTCCTTGGTCTCCTGTTTGGTGCTTTGGGTTTGGTTACAAGCAACTAACATTGCGATAGCAATTGTCGATAATAATATGTGTTTTATCATGGTGGTAGTGTTTTAATATAACTTTATCCAAGCCGAGTTGTTTTTATCGCTTTCTACTGCTGCATGAATGAAATTTACTCCTCGTACTCCATCACTCACCGTTGGGTAGTCAGGGGTTTCTATCTCGTTATTTGCCAGTTTTGCATTCAGGTGGGTTGCAAAGTTTTTATACACATTTGCAAATGCCTCTAAATATCCTTCTGGGTGACCTGCGGGAATTCTAGATGCTAATAATGCATCTTTATGCAAACTCTTTCCGTTTGGCGTATAAACCATCATTGGTTTGTCGAGCCATTTGGTGGTTAACCTATTCGGGTTTTCTTGACTCCATTCCAAACTTCCTTTTTCACCATAGACTTTAATCGCTAAATTATTTTCTTCCCCAGTTGCTATTTGTGAAAAAGACATGGTGCCTTTTGCTCCATTTTCCAATCGCAACAATATATTTCCATCATCATCCAGCACCCTACCATCCCCAAACCGACCAAGATCAGCCGCTATTTCTTCAATTTTTAATCCTGTAATATACTCGACCAAATTTTCAGCATGTGTTCCGATGTCTCCAAGGGCTCCTCCTGCGCCAGATTTTGAAGGATCCACTCGCCATGATGCCTGCTTTTGTCCTGTTTTTTCAACGGATGTTGCCAGCCAGCCCTGTAGATAATGCACCTGAACTTTCCTGATTTTTCCTAACTCATTATTTGCCACCATTGCCCGTGCTTGCTTCACCATCGGATTACCAGGGTAATTATGTGTCAGCGCAAAAAGAAGTCCTGTTTTGACAACCAATTCCTCTAGCGCCTTTCCCTCCTCCACTGTTAATGTCATGGGCTTGTCGCATACCACATGAAACCCATTTTCCAATGCCATTTTGGCTGGAGCAAAATGCATATGGTTCGGTGTTACTATGGAAACAAAATCCATTCGCTCTGCTTCGGGTAGTTCTTTTTCTTTCAAAATCATCTCCTCAAAAGTACCGTAACAACGATCTTCTGGCAAAAAGAGTGCTGCGCCAGAACGTTTCGACTTTTCTGCTGAACTACTAAATGCTCCACACACCTGGTCAATCATTCCATCCAGACATGCTGCCTTCCTATGAACATCCCCAATGAAGGAGTCAATGCCCCCGCCAATCATTCCCATTCTGAGTTTTCTCATCTACTGTTATGCTTTATATTCTATTTTTTCTTCCTTGAAAAACAAGGCAAATAATGCCATTACTACAAAAGCAAAAATGGCAGGGAAAGTCCAGATACCTTGCCAGTTATGAACACCTTCGTTTATTACATGCTTATCTGCTATTTGTCCAGCGATCCAAAAGCCAACAAGCATGCCTATTCCATAAGTCGCTAATGTGATTAATCCCTGGGCAGCGCTTTTTATTTTATCCCCTGCCTTGGAGTCGGTATAAATTTGACCCGAAACAAAGAAAAAATCATAGCATATTCCGTGCAGCACAATGCCCATTACAAGCATAAAAAATAAATCACCAGTATCTCCAAAAGCAAACAACAAATAACGTACTCCCCAAGCAAGCATTCCAAACAGTATCGTTTTCTTAAAGCCGTATTTGGTGAAAAAGAACGGTAATAATAACATGAACAACACTTCTGAAAATTGCCCTAAAGAAGCCCATGTTGTAGAATTTTCAACCTTCGATTCAGTTAAAAAGAGGCTGATATTTTGATAATAAAAAGCTAGTGGAATACAAATTAATACTGAGGAAATAAAGAAGATTAAGAAATTTCTATCCTTCAGTAGTTTTAGCGCTTCCAACCCTAAAATGTCAGAAATGGTAACTTTTTCTCCTTTTGCTACAGGTGGTGTTTTTGGTAGGGTAAAACTAAATATCCCAAGAATTGCAGAGGCAACGGCTACCATTAAAAATGTATTTGACAACATCCCTTGTCCTATGTTTTCTATTGAGTCCCATTTGAATACCAAGCTTATAATACTCCCTGCAACTATCCATCCTATTGTTCCAAATACTCTTACAAATGGGAATTCTTTTGTTGGATTTGTCATTTGATTAAAAGACACAGAGTTTACCAATGCAAGGGTTGGCATAAACATAATCATATATCCCAAGATATATGGGTAAAAGAAAGTAAAGTCTGTTGCTTGCGACATTTGGTACATCAACACAGCGCCTACAAGGTGCAATACTCCTAGTATTTTTTCGGCGTTAAAAAACCTGTCGGCAATTAATCCAATAATAAATGGGGCAATAATGGCGCCCCAAGACTGAGTAGAATATGCCATGCCTGTTTCTGCGCCTGTCGCATTGAGGTTATTTCCCAAAAATGATCCCAAAGTAACAAACCACCCTCCCCAAATAAAAAACTCGAGGAACATCATTACGGACAATTGTGCTTGTGTGGATTTTTTCATTATTAGTTAAGATTTTTGGAGGCGTTAATTAAAAGTTTTTTTGTGGCTTCAATTCCATCAACCTCATTAAGGATGCTTCCTTCATATTCTACTCCTATATAGCCAGTATAACCTGCATCTTTTACTATTTGCAGCATCTTCATATAATCTATGCCTGTCTCGTTTCCGTTTTCATCAAAGTCATGTGACTTTGCGCTTACTGCTTTGGCGAATGGCATCATTTCTTTCACGCCTTTGTACTTGTCATATTCCTCTACGCATGCTGCATTCCAAAGCTCCCCTCCCTCACGTTTCAAACAGAAGTTGCCAAAATCAGGAAGTGTCCCACAATTGGTTGCATTGACCCCCTCAATTACTTCAACAAGCAGGGCTGCATTGGAAGATAAATAGCCGTGGTTTTCGACAATCACATTGATGTTTTTCTCTTTGGCATAACCCGCCAGTTTTGATAGCCCGTCTTGCGCTGTTTCTTTCCATACTTCAGCATCCATTGTTCCAAATAGGTTAACACGAATAGAATGGCAGCCAAGAAATGCCGCTGCGTCAACCCATTTTTTATGGTTTTCTACAGCTTCCTCTCTTTTGGCTTCTTCGGGAGATGCTAAATCGCCTTCTCCATCTACCATAATCAAAAGGTTTTTCATTCCATAATGATTGCTTTGTGCTTTTAAAGAATCTAAAAGCGCATCCATCCCTATAGTTTCTAGTTTTTTGTTATAGAGTTGCGAAACATATTCCAATCCCTCAAACCCCATCTCGCTCGCTTTTTGGGCGAAATCAATTGGGTCTATGGTATTATCATCTTTCATTGCTTTGTGCAAAGACCATTGCGCTAGTGATAATTTGAAAAAGGGTAGTTTTTCTACCACTTCCTCTCTGCTAGAGTCTTGTTTCTCTTTTTGTTTTTGATCGCAGGAACAAACTAGCACTATTAGTGCTAAAAATAACAGGGGTTTTCTTAATGTTAGGACTGTTTTCAATTTCATAGTTTTTCATGTTAAGCATCTAACTTAGCATTTTTAACTTTAAAATGAAATTATTTTGGGTTTAATTTTAGGTTTTCCCTTTTCTATTCCGCTCGTCGTTTCTCTTCTCTATCACCACTCCTCCACCTACGTTTTTTTGCTTTTTGCCCTTTCTTAAATTTGTAAGTAAGTGTGGCACTCAATACTCTTGTGTCATCCTTAATATCCATCTGTGTATCTTGATTATCAAATTTTGTAAAGCTAGACACATTCAGTGTATTAAAAATATCACTCACACTCACTTTTAGATTCCAGTTGTTTTTGAAAAGCGATTTTCTAAATCCTGCCGAAACCTCGAACATGTCTTTTCCTGTATATATGTTTTGTAAAAAGCCAGATAAATAATATCCCGTAAGTTCCGCAGTGAACCCTTTCGCTATTGAAAAGTCGTTAAAAACCGCTGCTTTATAATATGTTTTCCCAGCATTAAACACTTCGTTTTGAATGAATGTTTCATATTCATTATTGAAAATATCTATATTAAATGTAAGATCCCAAAAATTACTTACCTCAAAAGGTAACGATATTTCCATGCCATACTCATAGAAATTATCTAAGTTTTCCCTTCTATACAAGACTTGTATTGTACTGTTATTTTGAGTGGAAACTTGCTCAATTGCTCCGTCCGTTCTACTATAGAAAAGAGTCGCACTATATTTTTTCTTATGGGTATAAGTCACATCTATACTATTTGCGTATTCTGGGATTAAATACTGGTTTCCCTGTATGCTAGAAAAGGGATCAATATAATAAATAAATGGATTGAGGTCTTTGTATTTTACCCTGTTTATCCGCCGGCTATATGAAAAATAAAGTTGATTGTCTTTATCAACATCATACGATATATGAAAACTTGGAAATAGGTCTGTGTATGAAATATCTGTTTTGTTTTTGGTGGTAATTGAATTGCCTTTCGTATTGGTATGTTCTAGTCGTAGTCCTGCTTGCAGTTCAACTTTACCTATTTCTTTTGTGAGCAACACATATCCGGAATTGATGTTTTCATTATAATTAAAAGCATTTGTTCTTCTATCATCAATTTCAAACTGGTCTGATGCTGAAACGAAAAAATCTACTTTTGTGTCTGTGCTTACCAAACTAGTTTTTGCACCAACCTCCGCTGTAATCGTTTCACCAAGCGGATAGGTGAAATCTATTTTTACGGTATTAATTCTTGTCGTTGTTGGGTTTTCCCCTTTTTCAACAAGGTCTCTCAAAAATGTATTTTTATTGGCACCATAAAATTTTGTCTCATAACTAGTCGGTATGTCATAATCAAAAATGGTATGTGCCAAATCTAGTGATAGTTTAGCACCTCTCTTTTTAAATTTATGTTGATAGTTTAAGTTATACGACCACACATTTTTTTGTCTGTCTCTAAAGCTATTTGTTGTTGACAGTGAGTCAATAACATGCGCATTATTTAAAAAAGCCGTCTCTGTATTATAGGTTGTTTCCTTCTGATAAATCTTCCCGTCAAATGAAAAGCTTAACGTATTTTTCTTGTTTATGTAATAATCCAGACCTCCCCTTATTCTGTGGAGATTACTTTCTTGTAGTTGAAAGTTGTTTTGATTAAAAAATAAGGTGTTTGAATTACCCGTAAACGTTCTGCTAACGTCATTTTCCCTTGTTCTAGGGTTCCAAACATAACTGTAAATCATATGCGTCATTACCTTTCCTACTTTATAATTGAGGTTAAGTCCCGAATTAAACTTGGTTCTATTTCCTCTTCCTACCCCCACATATGCTGATCCTGAAAAACCCTTACTAAACGATCTGTTAGAAATAATATTAATGATTCCGCCTGCCCCTTCAGCAGCATATTTGGCAGAAGGTCGTGAAATAATTTCTATGCTATGCACCCCATTTGTATTAGCATTTTCTAACTCCGAAAACAACTCTTGTCCTGAAATGTGCTGTTCCCTTCCATCCATCATCACCCTTATTCCTGATTTGCCGTTCATAGAAATCTTATTCTGAGTAACAACTACTCCTGGTGCTCTTTTTAATAAATCTAAGATTGAACCCCCCGAAGCAATCGCACTTCCGCTCACATTCATGACCACTTTATCAGTATGTCTTTCAAAAAGCGGTTTTTTTGCTTCCACCATAACTTCTTTTAAAAGGCTTTCATCCAAGGTTAGTTGAAATGGCTCTAAATTTACTTGGTGTGTTTCGCCTTTTATCATCACTCCTTTGCTTTGTGATTTTTGGTAACCAACAAAGGATATAGAAACTATATAGTTGCCTTCTTTAATTTGTGTAAAGGTAAAAACACCTGCAGCGTCGGTCACCACGCCCTGCACAATGCTTGTGTCATTTTTCAATATCAATGTTGCATTGGCAAATTCTAGTGGTTTGCCATTTTGCGCAATTACTTTACCAGTTATCGTGCTGTTTTTCTCTTGCGCATTTGCAGGGAAAAAACATACAATAAAAACTAATGTATAGATGAATTTCTTTAGCTGTTCTTTCATTAATTTGATGATTTTTTGGTTCTTGAATATACCAAAACATAAAATAGCACTTAAGAATATCAAGCATTATCTAAGGGCAATAAGAAAAATTATTAGTTAAGCCCAAAAAAATATTGATTATGTATAATTACAAGAAGAGTTCAACAAACATATAGATGCTCAATCCAACAAAAATTAACCCCGTAATTTTATTAATCAATTGATTGTTTTTAATAGGAATATTAGATTTAGACGCCGCTATTCCCAACCCAGCCAACAATATAAATGCGCCCATGGTAATGCCTAATATATAAAACCAAAAAGTTTGCTTGTTGATTACCACCCATTCTTGACTTTCCAAATATGCGGTAATCACCAGCCAATATGGAATTGGCAAAAGGTTAAAGGCACTTATGAGCATCCCTTGTTTGAATTTAGGAATGCCTTTCTCAATATCCTTTGCTACTTTGTTGTTTGGTTTGTTGAGAATATTAATTACGCCCAAAACTAGCAATGCTAATGCCGCAATAATTTTAAAATAGAGGGTATAGTCTATTTGGCTTACAAAAAAATACTGTACGCCCACTGCAATTGTAGCATATACAAATTCAAAAATAACGGCGCCCACCGCAAATCGTATCGCTCCGTTTCTGTCTCCTTTTAGCCCTATTTGAATCACTGTCAAGTTGAGTGCCCCTGGAGGAATAGAGCCTAAAAAACTAAAAACTGTTGCTATAAAAAATGCTTGTAAAATATCCACTTTGGTTATGCGTCTTTGCGTTTGTTATATGCTCTTAGTTTTTTGACCTCTGATATTCCTTCTGAAAATGTCATGTATGGGATTCCCTTCTCATTATTCTGTTTGCTGATTTTATATAGTGCCTTTATATGGTGAAAAATAGCACTATACGCTTCAGTCAATGTTGTTCCTGGGTGATAAATATGACCTGGCTCTGAACCTGCCCCATTGAGTTCTAGAATTTTAATCTTCCCTTCGTACAATTCAGCGATGCTTTTACACCTTAAGTCAAACCTTCCGAAATAAAAGCCATCAATTGTTTTTGCGATTCTATCAAATGTTATGTTCAGTTCTTCCGTAATTAAATAATTGCCGTTTAAAAATGTGGTGCCCCGACAATGATTCCCAATCGGCTCTAACTCTAACATTTCAGCATTTTTCAAAACCCTACTCATCGTCTCTCCTAACCGTCTTTCCAAATCACTCATTATTATTTTTGCCCTTGGTATTATCATGGCCAATTCTTTAATAGTAGATTGACCATCACCGATTACGCTAAGCATATCTTTCACCACAATGGAGCTGACCGATCCCTTTTCTTCGTTTGGAAACCTATAATAGAACACACCCATCTCTATCGGGTAATCGATATACTCTTGAATCAAAAAATCTACTTTTATTTTAGAAAGATACTTTTCAATATCTTCATTGCTTTCAATTTTCTCTACAAACGATCCTCGCTCTCCAATGTCTGGTTTAAAGATTAATGGAAAATTTAAGTCTTCGTTTTTTAATGTCTTATAAATTTGGTCGCTTGTTGAGTCATGCTTCAAGTAAATAGTTTTAGGTTTTAACCCATCATTTATCAAATCAAAGATTTTCATTTTTGATTCTCCTAACATACCGCCGTTTTCTATGGATGGATTTGAGGCTGAAAAGAAAAAAAATGACCTTGCTTTTAAAACCAGCCAAGCCCAATAAAAAAAAACAGGAATGTAAACTAGCCCAAAAGGCCAATATTCCCAATTAGTTATTTTTATCCATATTTTATTCTGGGATGACTCCTTCGCTGGAGAATTCTTTGTTGTGGGTGGTTCTATTAAGGTTGGAAGTTCCGAAATGTTCGCATGAGCACTCATAATAATTAACCGCTACAATTATTGCACGCTTTCTTGTTCGTTTTTATATCGTATTGTAGATGATGCCACACCAAACCCATCTGGAATATTTACATAGCCAGCAACCGTATTAAGTCCTATTCTAATCAAAGCCATGTGATGAACTGCATGCTCAACATTATACGCCAACTCTCTATTTAGATTTGTCTCTATAATTATGTTTTGCTCCTCTTCAATTGCGTAATCTACTTCAAGGTTAAATTTATAGTTGTTCTCTGCTCTTTGAATAAAATCAATTCTGCCGTTAAGGATAGTTAAGGTTTGAATGCAATCTTCTTCAATAAGTTTGTCATGCCTTCTTTTATCATAGTTCACTGTTCCCAGGGTATATCCATCAAAAAGGCATGTGAAAAACTCTAATGTATGTCTCGTATGCTGACCGATTGTTGCTCCGTTCAATATTGCAACAGGCGTAGTAAAGTCTTCATTTTTAATCTGTACAATTATGTTTTCCAATTGCTTTAGAATCCTAATAGCTGCAGCTTTTAATTTTGTATTCACCATTTTCTTTCTTCAATGTTTATTTGCAACATTCTTAGTACAAATATTGTATTAATTTTCTAATAATTAAGCATTGTTTTACATAAAGCATAGTACACTTTTTATTACAAAAAGTTTATTGGGTTGTTTTGTTCCAATTAACACTGGCCTGCTTGACCAGCTTTTCTTCATTTTTATTCCACGGCTTTAATGTATTTGTAAAACCAAAATTATAAAATAGGTTTAGTTTTCCTTTAACTATTTTGTACGTCTTTGGGTCAATTTTCACTTTTTCTCCCTTTAATCCCATGGCGTATGCACACCAGCCACCATATGCTGGCTCGTATTTCGCAGGATTAGCAACGAACTCTTTTCTGTTATGCATACTTGAAAAGTGGTATTGAACGCCGTTGTAATTATAGGCATATTTTATTTCTCCTTTTGTTGGCGTTTCATCTATAAAATAACTCACCGGATCATACCCTTGAATTGCTACATTTTGTTTATCAATATTACACCGTTTTCTGCTTTTCGAAACTGTACTTTGAGCCTTTGCCGTGCCCATCGTGATTATACCAAAAAACAATACAACTATTACCTTTTTCATTTCATGCTTTTTATCGTCTCCCAAATTAGTCCTTCTTCATATCCTTTTCCTACTAAGTAACGAGCAATTTTTCCGTTTCGTTTAAAAATATCTGTTTCTGTCGTAACGGCGACCTTTTTGACAATCAACCCTTCTAATGTCTGTTGGTATTCTTCGGGGTCAATTTCTTCCATTCCCTTTTTAACACAATATGGCGAAAGGTGAAATTGCTTCAGCCTCATTAGTATTTTTCTCCTTCCCCATTTTTTTATTCTGAATTTTCCTGAAACAAAGGATTTGGCAAACCTCTCCTCGTTAATGAAGTTGTCCAGAATTAAAGCCGTGAGAATTTCTTCCACCGCCTCTTCCCATAAACCATATGAGTAAAGTTTGTCTCTGACTTGCTGCTGTGTTCTTTCCTGATAAGCACAATAGGAGGCTGCTTTTAGTTTGGCTTCCTTTGGAGAGAAAACTTTATTGGGCTTATCCATTAACCTTAAGAAACTGGGGCTTCTTCTTCAGGTAATATCAAATAAAATTTTGTGCCCACATCTACCTTGCTGTCAAACGTGATATCGGATTGGAGTTTTTCTGCTGCTTTCCTAGCAATATACAAGCCCAAACCATTTCCCTTTGATTTTTCTGATGCTCTGAAAAACATACTGAAAATTTTATGGTAAAAATTAAGCGGAATTCCTATGCCGTTATCTTCTACCTCCATCACTACCTTGCCATCTTTTCTATAAAAGGATAATCTTATAAAAGGGTTTTTGTCAATATTTGCCCTAAATGCCAATGAGTTTTCAATCAGCCTCTCACAAACAATCAATAAAAGATTCATATCCGAAGTTAACTTTAATCCTTTTTCGATATTCGTTTCAAAAGTTATCTCCAAATCCGAAAACTTTTTACCAAAGTCATTTTGAATGATATCAATAATTTGATAAAAATCAATCTCTGATTGTTCTGTTGCTTGATTTATTACATTTACCAATAATAGTTTTGCCAGAATCTGATTGGCATTATTGGCTGTGTCTTGCAGTATTTTGAGGTAACTCATCTGTTCTTCATGGTCTACCTCAAGCTGTGCGATTTGTGAAAGCCCTAAGATACTGGCAATTGGTCCTCTCAAATCATGTGATGCTCGATAGATAAACAAATCAAGTTCATGGTTGGCAAGGATTAATTCTTCGTTTGTTTTTTTCAGTTTTGTTGTTCTCTCGTTCACCATCTTTTCCAACGAGAGGTTGGATGCCTTTAGCTCTTCGTTGGTTTTTTTGATGTTTGATTGTGCATCAGCAAGTAACTGGTTTTTTTCAATGATTTCTTTATGGTTTTTCTCTATCTCCTCTTTTTGTATTTCTATTTCACGTGCTCTTTCCCTTGTTAATAACTCCGCCGATTGTAACTCTTCATATGCCTCTTGCAAATCTGCCTGACTATCCACCAAACTATTATTCGTGTCCTTCAGTTTGTTGAGCAGCTCCGTGTTTTTTGCGTGACTGCTTTCTAGTTTTAAATTTATTTCTTGTAATTCATTATTTGAATCTTTTTCACTTCTAAGTAGTCTTGATATTCTTTTTTCAAATCTTTGGTTAACCCTTCGCAAAAACACAAACCCTAGTGTAAGAAAAACAAATGATGCAAGCGATGCTAACTTAACAAAATACAATCTTTTTTGTAATGGTTCATATACGTCATTTCGACCAAAAAATAACCCTTGGATTTCCTCAAAGAAAAGAAGGCTAAACATGATAATACTGAGCCCAAGTGCATTCTTTAACTTTTTTCTGCTGTCCAACAATGTCGCTGGTAACACCAACATGGCTAATATTGTAAATCTTGGCACCGTATAGAAAGCGATATTTCTATCATCTGCATTTATAAGCTGATTGTAAGGGACAATAAACACAAATGCCAATGGCATAATAATACACAATGAAATTCTTGTGAAATTAATAAAGCCTGCTTTATTAAAAATTGGGATGCTTGCCAAATAAACGATAAGGAAGGATGTGGTAATGGTTACATAATATTTTTCAAGGTATATTGTTTGAATAATATTGAATGCCAAAAGAATAATGGCAAGAGTGATACTAGCCAGGTTACTTAAAATTACCCTTTTCTTTAGTCCGTCCGGCATTTCCCAGTAAACACCAAAATATATTATCTGAATTAGTTTTTTATATAACTCCTTAAACATTCCCCTTAACAAAATTGCAATTCACCCAATATACACTAAAAAAGTATGTTCCTCTGACAATACAGGAAACAAAACACAAATCTGCATAATAAAACTCACTTTTCGCAAATTTTTCGGGGAATAAAGTCCTATTGTAGCTACTTTGCTTGCCTTCCTCTTTGAACGTTTATTGCCTTTATAATAATACCCGCGTGAATTCTTGAATTCTCAATAAACCATTTGTGGGTTTGTAGTCCTCCACAAACAACGCCCGCTAAATAAATATCTTCCATGTTCGTCTCGTTGGTTTCCTCATTGTAAATTGGTGTTTTAAATTTATCCCCCTGATTTTTTATGCCTAATGCCTCCAAAAAATCGAAATTCGGTTTATAGCCAGTCATTGCCAAAACGTAGTCATTATCTATTGTAAATTTTCCATCCGGTGTATCCAATTGCACTGTAGTCTCGGTTATTTTGGTAATGTTAGCATTAAAAAACGCTTTGATTTCTCCTTCTTTGATTCTGTTTTCAATGTCTGGTTTTGCCCAATATTTTACCCGATCACTAATTTTATCTTCACGAATTACCATTGTTACTTCTGCTCCTTTTCTGTAAGTTTCTAGTGCCACATCAATTGCTGAATTTGCGGCGCCAACTACCACCACTTTCTGAGCAAAATATGGATGCGGCTCTTTGTAATAGTGTTTTACTTTTGGCAACTCCTCTCCCTCAACATTCATTTTGTACGGCAAATCATAAAAGCCCGTTGCTAGAATAATTGCTTTGGCAGCATACTTTGCTTTAGCCGATGCTATTCTGAAAACATCTTTTTTGTTTACTTCCTTTATTATTTCGTACAGTTTTAGGTTCAACTGCCAGGTAGTTGCCACACGTCTGTAATATTCGAGGGCTTCTGATCTTGTCGGCTTTGGAGCATGAGAAACAAATGGAACGCCACCTATTTCTAACTTTTCTGATGTTGAAAAAAAGGTCATATTCGATGGGTAGTGATATAATGAATTGACCAAACATCCTTTGTCTATAATTAAATAACTCATTCCTGCTTTTTTTGCCTCTATCCCGCATGCAAGTCCAATTGGACCTGCACCAATAATAACTACGTCAAATACCTTGTTTTTAGACATTCTTTTTTTGTTTTGTCCCAAAAAACAAATATAGTTACCGCTCAGCTATTATATTTTACCTTTTAAAACTTTCTGCCATTCTGTTTCCTTTTTTTATTTACCTTCGGGGAATTAATAAAAAGCTATGAAGCGTACAATTATACTTATTATCGGATTGGTTTTTGCTGGCCTTGTAGGCAATATTGTATATACTATGATTACTACTAAATCTCACAGCCCCGAAACAGTGGCGCGTTATAGTAAAAACAACACCACCATTACAGTAAAATATTGCCAACCTTACAAAAAAGGTCGATTGCTTTTTGGTAACCCTGGTTCTGAGGCACTGGAATTTTATGGTCTCCCTTGGCGAACTGGTGCAAATGAGGCTACAGAAATTTCAACGACACAAGATTTGAAATTTGATAACCATATTTTGAAGGCAGGAAATTACTCCCTTTATTCCATCCCTAATGAAAAAGAATGGACTATTATATTCAACACAAAGACTGGATACTGGGGCAAGTCTTTTTTTGGTTCTCCTTTTGATACTACCAAGGATGTTTTTAGAGTAACCGCCCCTCGATTAAAAAATGATGAAAATGTTGAGCAATTCACCATTAATTTTGTCGAAACAGAAAATACTCTTGCATTACAATTACTCTGGGGTGAAGTTAAGGTTGACGTACCCTTTGATATCTTATGAAAAATCAATCACAATTACATCTAATATCTACTGCCTGCTCCCCATTTTTTCCTTCGGTGCGATAACCGTCTCTCTTCCACCAGTCTATTCCACCCATTAATTCTTTGGTGCGAAACCCTAGTTTTGTCATTTTCAAAGCGCCTTTTGTTGAGGCATTACAACCAATGCCGTCGCAATAAGTAACGTATAAAAAATCTTTGTCCAAGTTTTCCGTGCTTGTTTCATCTATGGCTTTGTGGTGTAAATTAATTGCCTGCGGAATGTGTTCGTTTTCATATGCCTCCTTAGTGCGTACATCAATAACCAACATTTTTTCTTGATTATCCATTGCGGCTTTTACATCCCAAGAATCTGTTTCAAATTTTAACTTGTTTTCAAAATGATTGATTGCTGCTCGCATAAATTTTTACCACAATGTTAAGAAAAAATATTGACGCCAAAAATGAAAGTTTTTGATGATATACATGAAATAGATGCATACATTGGTTCATAATTTATTCATAACTTTGTATTAGGTTTGATTATTTCTATGAAACAAAAATTAATAATACTTTCTGATTTGTGGGGCAAGCAAAAATCTGCTTGGGTAAACAACTACATTGAGTTGCTTAGTCCAACTTTTGAAATTATCTATTATGATTCTTGCACCTTAGGTGAAATAGATTTAATCAATTATTCGGAAAACGCGATCCACCAACAGTTTATAAATGGAGGAATAGATACTGCTGTCATAAATCTCCTCGAAAAAGAAAAAAGGGAAATTACCATTCTTGCTTTTAGTATAGGTGGAACCATCGCCTGGAAAGCAAGCTTGAAAGGATTAAATGTTTTAAACTTATTTGCCATTTCAGCTACACGCCTTCGTTATGAAACGGAAAAACCACATTGCAAAGTGACATTATTCTATGGGGGTTTAGATAATTACCGTCCTGCCGCTGGTTGGTTCAAAGGGTTAGCTGTTGCTAATTTTTATACACTAAATAATGAGACTCATCATTTGTATAAAAACGAAATTTGTATAAAGCTAATTTGTGATAAATTAATAAAAATCATCATTGAATAAGTGCCGTATGGAAATAAAACATTTCAGATTAATCAAAACAATTGTGGAAGAAGGAGGAATCACCAAAGCCTCTTCCAAATTATTTTTATCGCAATCTGCTTTGAGCCATCAGCTCAAAGAAGCGGAAATTCAACTTGGAACAAAAATTTTCCTGCGTATAAACAAAAAACTAGTGCTCACCGAGGTTGGGGAGAAAATATATAAAGGTGCGGGTATAATTCTTGGAGAGCTTGGAAAAATAGAAAATGAGATTAAAGATGTTTTTTCCGGTAAAATAGGAACAATTACAATCGGTACGGAATGCTATACAAGCTATTATTGGCTTCCTGCTGTTATAAAAAAATTTAACGCTGCGTTTCCTCGTATTGCCGTAGCAATTAATTTTGAAGCAACGCACTATCCATTAGAAAAATTGCTTTCCAATGAAATTGACCTTGCCATCACGAGCGATCCAAAAGACATTGCACTTTTAGAGCATGTGGAATTGTTTGAAGATGAGATGGTTGCCTTGGTTTCTGCATTTCACCCTTGGGCAAAGAAAAAGTTTATTCTTGCTGAAGATTTTAAGGCGGTGAATTTAATCATTCATTCCGAACCATTAGAATCTGTGACAGTTTACAAAGCGCTGTTAAAACCCAAACAAATTGCCCCAAAAAAAATAACCGTTGTGCCGTTAACCGAGGCATCAGTAGAAATGGTGAAAGCAGATATGGGTGTAATGGTCATTGCCAGGTGGGCTCTAAAACCATATTTTGGTGATGAAGAAATTAAAACTGTCAGGATTGAGCCCAATGGTCTCTTTCGGAATCAATACATTGCGCGCCTAAAAGAAAAAAACTATCCTGATTACTACGATTATTTTATTAAGTTTTTACGCGAAGAAATTATTATTTAGATATGAAAAATTCCGTTATTATCAGAAGTGCCAAACAAAAAGATATGGACATGGTTATTCTTCTTTCCCAAGCACATGCCAACCATGAAAAGACCGATTACTCATTAGAGGGGAAGAAAGAAAAACTATCATCATTATTATTTGGTTCAAAAAAAACGTTGTGGTGTTATCTAGCAGAAGTTGATAATGAAATTGTTGGTTATGCCACATGCAATAAAGAACCATCTACCTGGACAGGCGTGTATTTTATGCATATGGATTGCTTGTATTTAACAGAAACCTTTAGGGGAAAAGGTGTTGGTAAATTATTAATAGAAGAAATCGAAAAGTTAGCTAAGAAAGAAGGGTGTATGGAGGTGCAATGGCAAACGCCTGTGTTTAATAAGCCCGCCATTCGGTTTTACAACAAATTAGGTGCCTCATCAAAAAAAAAGTTGCGTTTTTACTATAACAACATCTAATTACATTACAACTCGTCGCCACGCAATTTTCTAAATCGCCTCCTCGCTTCTGCCACAAAAACACTACCTGGGTATTTACTCATAAATTCTCGAAAAACTTCCATTGCCCTTGGTCTATCCTTGAGCTGTTCTTCATAAATTTTCCCTTTCAGGAAAAATGCATCATCTCCCAAAATATCATGCCCATAGTTATTAGTAATTTTTTCTAATAGTGCTAATGCGCTTTCAAATGCTCCTTGCTTTATTAGTATTCCTGCCTTTTTCCACAAAATCTCATCTATCAAACTGTGATTAGGATAATCCCTTAACATTTTGTCAAGCTTTGTGATTGCTTTCTCATTTTTATTCTGAAACTGCAATAGCTCAATAGACGCAAATGTTTTCATGGCTACTTCTGTTGAGTCCAACAACGTATTATCTTTGATTAACAAACTTAGTTTAATAGCATCATTTGATATTTCCCTTGATGTTGCCAATTTTAATATATCCAGATGTGATTGTGCTAATTCAAAATTTCCCGTGTAATAGTTAAGCTTGGCATTTCTCAATTTCGCCTCATATCCTAGTGGTTGCTCTTTGTGCGATTTTTCTACTTGCGAATATAT
>Ga0256840_1002130_pt1 | contig 17693 bp, 18 predicted proteins | sample 355202metaG_FD_185969 | JGI IMG/M metagenome (GOLD analysis project Ga0256840, IMG submission 185969) | Hydrothermal vent microbial communities from Mid Atlantic Ridge, Atlantic Ocean - 355-202 | ecosystem: Environmental > Aquatic > Marine > Hydrothermal vents | place: Atlantic Ocean: Mid... | reverse complement strand
TTCTGCAGGATTAGAAGTTACATCTCTACCATGAAAAAGAATAATATTGCTGTTCTACAGGGACTTAAAAGTGCTTTAGATGGAAAAGCTTACACTCCTGTTGGGGTTGGGTGCTGAATGGTTACAAGAATTGTTTTGAAATTTTGTAAAAAGTCCACTTGTTGCATCATTTTGTAGTAAATTATTTGTGAGCTTTGTAACATCATCGTGTAGTGTGTCATTTTGATTTTGTAATTGAGATATAGATAAAACAGCCTCGTCGGCATTGATAATAGTGTTAGTATTGCTCGTTTTTTTGGTGTTGTTGCTACAGCCTGTGAAGATTAGGTTGCTTTGAAGTGTAATAGCGCCAGCAGTACTGAGTTTTATAAACCTTCTTCGTTTCATGACGTTCCCCTTTAATAAAAGAATACTTATCCAAGTGTAAAAGTATAACATTTTATTATATATAATCAAAACCTCATAAGATAATTAGAGGTATTTCAGAGTATATAATCAAAGTTTTACCTTTATTATTGTAAAATGGCTAAATTAAATTTAATCTAGGCTAAAACTATGAAAGTATCACTAAAAACTATCCCGCACATTTCAAATAAAATTGCAATTGATTTAAACAAAAGTGGCGCGGTGAAAATGACAAAAGGGCTTGAACCAGTAGCGAATGAAGCCCATAAAGTTTTAGAAGAAAACGTAAAACAAGAAATGGCCTTAGAAGAAAAAGTAAATGAAATCTGTGACGATAACGAGGAAGAGATAGAGTTTATGCTTGCAGATGAACGTCAGCTTTTCTTTATGATTAAGAAAAAACTTGCGCCAGAATTTGGTGTGATATTAAATTATGAAGAGAGATTTTCAGATCTAGCTCATAAGATTTTAGATGAATTGTATGAAGAAGATTTAATCCATTTTGATGTTTCTGAAAATCGTATCAAAAATATCATCTACAATGCGATTACATCATTTTTAGCAGACAATTCAGAAATAGAAGATGCAGTTATGGATAAAATTCGTTCATATAAACGTAAGTTTATTCCAGGAACGGATGAGTTTGAAATATTACACGAAAAACTTTACAGAGAAGAATTAACCAAACGAGGGATGGAGTAGTAAGATGAGTAGTTCATTGAAAAAAGCTTGGATTTATTTAGAAAATGGAACTTTTTTAGAAGCAAATAGTTTTGGCGCTGATAAGACTGAAGTCGGTGAAATAGTATTTAATACCTCAATGAGTGGATATCAAGAGATAGTCTCTGATCCTTCTTACGCAGGACAATTTGTTACTTTTACTATGCCTGAAATTGGAAATGTTGGTGTAAATGCACAAGATATGGAAAGTACAAAGGCACATGCAAAAGGAATGATAGTTCGTAAATACCAAGCAAGATATTCAAGCTTTAGAGCAGAAAACTCATTGCATGATTTTTTAGTTGAAAATGAGGTTATGGGGATTTGTGATATAGATACAAGATACCTCACTAAAATGCTTCGTAGTGAAGGCTCTATGATGATGGTAGCCTCAACAAAGATAAGTGATAAAGAAGAGTTACAAAAGATACTTGAGAGTTCTCCTCGTATTGAAGATATTAACTACATAGAACAAGTGAGTACAAAAGAGGCTTATCAGCACACTTCTAACACCTATTCAACAAGAGAATTTAAATATGAAGAAGCACCAACAGCTAAAGCTAAGATAGTTGCTATAGACTTTGGTGTGAAACGCAACATATTGAATGAACTTGTCTCTGCAGGTATTGAAGTTGAAGTTATTCCAAATGATTTTATAGCAGAAGATTTGATTGAAAAGTATAATGCAAAGCTTCTTGATGGTGTATTCTTATCTAATGGACCAGGTGATCCATTAGTGTTAAAAAATGAACAAGAGCAGATAAAAAAGCTTATTGCTGCTAAAATTCCTATGTTTGGTATCTGTTTAGGACATCAACTCCTTTCCATTTCTCATGGTTATGACACTTTTAAATTAAAATTTGGTCATCATGGTGGCAACCATCCTGTTAAAAATGAAAAAACAGGTTTAGTGGAAATTACTGCACAAAATCACAACTACAATGTTCCTGATACTATTATAGAAATTGCAGAAGTAACACATAAAAATCTTTTTGATGATACAATTGAAGGATTAAAATATAATAATGAACCTATCTTCTCTGTCCAGCACCATCCTGAGGCTTCTCCAGGACCAAAAGAGAGCAGATATATCTTTTCCGAATTCCTTTCTCTTATTCAACGGTAAGTAACGTTTTTTACGTTGCTTTATCACAAAAATTACATTTCCTAAAACTTAAATACAGGTTAAATTCCAAAAGTAAACAAAAAGATAACAAATATCTAAATTATGCTGTTAATTAAGATAATTTAAACAATTCTATTGTTAATATACATCGTTGATTAGTTTGATAAGTGTGATTTGGCACTTATGAGACTTAATTGCTTTGAATCTTAAGGAGGCTATATATGGAGAATCGTCCATTAGAGTACGACTACACGGTTGCAAAGATGTTCATGCTTACAACGATTGTTTTAGGAATCGTTGGTATGACTATCGGTGTATTTATTGCATTTGAACTTGCTTTTCCAGGATTGAATACAATCCTAGGAAGCGGGCTTGCAGAATACACAAACTTCAGTCGTCTTCGTCCATTGCACACTGACTCAGTTGCATTTGGTTTTACAGTAAGTGGTATTTTTGCTACTTGGTTTTATGTTGGTCAAAGGGTACTAAAAGTATCTATGGCTGAATCTAAATTTTTGATGTTTGTAGGTAAACTACAATTTTGGTTATATGTCATTGGTGTTGCAGCAGCTGTTGTTACACTTTTTATGGGATACACTACGTCAAAAGAATATGCTGAATTCGAATGGCCTATTGATATCGCAATTGTTATTGTATGGGTATTATGGGGTGTTAGTATCTTCGGTTTAATTGGTATCCGTCGTGAGAAGTCATTGTACATCTCTATTTGGTATTATATTGCTACATTCTTAGGTGTTGCTATGCTTTACCTATTTAACAATATGGAAGTACCTACAATGTTAGCAACTTCACCTGCAGGTGAAACAAACATTGGTGATTGGTTACACTCTATATCTATGTATGCTGGTACAAATGATGCACTAGTACAATGGTGGTACGGACATAATGCAGTTGCATTCGTATTTACTGTGCCTATTGTTGCTATGATTTACTACTTTTTACCAAAAGAGTCTGGTCAAGCTATTTATTCATATAAATTATCTTTACTTTCTTTCTGGGGTTTAATGTTTGTATATCTTTGGGCAGGTGGACATCACCTTCTTTTCTCAACTGTTCCTGACTGGATGCAAACGATGGGTTCTGTATTCTCAGTAGTCCTAATCTTGCCTTCATGGGGTTCAGCGATCAATATGCTTCTAACAATGAAAGGTGAGTGGCAACAAGTTGCAGCATCTCCATTGATTAAGTTTATGATACTTGCTTCAACGTTCTATATGTTCTCAACATTAGAAGGTCCTATTCAAGCTATCAAATCTGTTAATGCTATTGCTCACTTTACTGACTGGATTGTTGGTCACGTTCATGATGGTACTCTTGGTTGGGTTGGATTTATGATCATTGCTGCACTTTATCATATGGCTCCACGTGTATTTAAACGTGAGTTATATTCTAAGTCTTTAATGGCTGCTCAATTCTGGATTCAAACATTAGGTATTGTTTTATACTTTACTTCTATGTGGATTGCAGGTATTACTCAAGGTATGATGTGGCGTGCTCACGATGAATTTGGTAACTTAGCTTACTCTTTCATTGATACAGTTGACGTTTTACACCCATACTATGCTCTTCGTGGTACAGGTGGATTATTATATCTAGTTGGTTTCTTTATGTTTGCTTACAACATCTACAAAACTATGACTGCTGGTCGTAGAGTTGAAGAGTCTGAGCTTCAAAATGCATCGCCTATGGGCGCTTAACAGAAAGGATTTAAATTATGTTTCATTGGTTAGAAAAACATCCGTTCTTTTTTGCGGTAGGTGTGTTCGTTGTTATTGCTTTTGCAGGTTTGATTGAAATAGTTCCAAACTTTGCACAAGCATCTCGTCCTGTAATCGGTACGACTCCTTACTCTACTTTAGAGATTGCGGGTCGTCAAGCTTATATTAAAAACAGTTGTAACGCTTGTCATTCACAACTTATTCGTCCATTTAAATCAGAAACTGACCGTTATGGTCACTACTCTTTAAGTGGAGAGTATGCATATGATCGTCCATTTCTTTGGGGTTCAAAAAGAACTGGTCCAGACTTGCATAGAGTTGGTAACTATAGAACTACAGAGTGGCATGAAAATCACATGAAAGACCCTCAAGCAATCGTACCTACATCGATTATGCCAGGGTATCCATGGATGTTCACTACAAATGCAGATATAGATACTGCTTATGCAGAACAATTAACTGCAGCACAGTTCTTTGGCGTACCATATAACAAACCAGTTCCTATGAAAGATGGGTCAACTACTGTTGTTAAACTTGGAAACTCTATTGCTGAAGCACATGCTATGGCGTTAGAAGAAGCAAAAGCTGTAGTAGCTAACATGAAAGATCAAGATGTAAAAGATGCAGTAGCGCGTGGTGAAATACCTGAAATCGTTGCTTTAATTGCATACTTAAATCGTCTCAAATAACATAAGGTGTTATAGTGAACTTTAATGAATTCGCAGCATATGCTTATTTTTTCTTGATAATGTTTTTAGTTATAGGAACGTATTCTTATATCTATCACTTGTATAAGAATAGAAAGGATGTGACTGGAGTTGATTATGAGGACTATAGTAATATGGCACTTAAAGATGACATAGATGATGCTCCGGTAAAGTCTATGTCAGACGATAAAGAAAAATAGGAGAGATATATGAATAAGCTTTATCTTTGGGGAATTATCATAGCTATTGCGATGTTGGGTGCAACATATGTAACAGTAGGATACCAAAAAGGTGGTCTTAATGGTGATATCGTGAATATGCTTGCGGTTGCAGGTGCAGTTGCACTCGTAATCATTACAATATTTGTTGTAATCAAGTATGTTCGTCAAATGCAAGTTGACCAAGCGAGTGGTGAACTCGCAGATGAATCATGGGACAATATAGGTGAATATAAAAATGAGTTGCCAATGGGGTGGGCTCTTATGTTCTTGGGTACAATGGTTTGGGGAATGTGGTACTTTTTAGCTGGTTATCCAGTAAATGCGTACTCTCAAATCGGTGAGTATAATGAAGATGTTGCAGCACATGACGCAAAATTTGAAAAAGAGTATGCTTCTATTACAGGAAGTAGACTAGTTGAGATGGGTGAGTCAGTATATTTAGTTGAATGTGTTGCTTGTCATGGTCTTAATGCTGATGGTAACAATGAAGTTGATGCAGCAGATTTGAATGCAAGAGTATCAGAAAAAACAGTTAAGTATGTTGTTAATCATGGTTCCAACAACAAACTTTTAGGAACAGAGATGCCAATGCCAGATCGTAATGGTCTGTTTAATGCAGAAACTGGTGCACTTATCACTGATAAAGAGATTGATGAAGTTGCTGCCTTTGTTGCTGGTGGCTTAAAAGATACAAATAGTGCTGGTGCTAAAGTATTTGCAGGTGTTTGTTCTTCATGTCATGGTCCTGATGGTAAAGGTATGGAGTATGTTGCTCCTGATATTGCTACTTGGAGTCAACCATTGATCGTTAATGTATTAAACAACGGTAAAGTTGGAACTATTGGTAAAATGCCTGCTATGGATAGACTGAACTCTAAACAAAAAGAAGCTGTTGCAGCATATGTAATTAGCTTAACACAAGGAGAATAACATGAACGAAAATAGAAGTGTTTTTGCTCTCGATGGTGTTGTAGGAATGTTGATTGCAACTGGATTGCTTCTTAGTATTTTAGCGTATTTAACTATTAATGCTATGGCTGTTCAAGATGCAAATTCTGAAAACTTTTATAAGATAAAAGATGAAAAATCAATCAAAATGTTTAGTACTGAAAATGCTAAACATGTTGTAGATGTAAAGTAAGGAGTTATAAATGATTAAAATATTATCATGGGGTCTAGTAATAATGGCCGCTTTTACACTTTATGCTGTTATAACACCAAATCATCTTTACGTTGGATAGGAAGTTTTATTGAAAATTTCTCATAGAGGGCTTTATGCCCTCATCCTCACAATCATATTTCAAACACAATTATTTGCAGAATATTTATATAAAGATGAAGTTATTCATAATAGTAAATTTACTGAAGAAGTAGAAGCACTAGGAAGTGAACTTTATGCTAAAACGGGAATTGCACTTAGGCTTGTAATGCTAAGGGAAATACCTAATGATAAAGATATACTCACATATGAAAAAGAACTTTTGAAAAATTTTCATGAGCCTACAATTTTACTTACATTTTCAGAGATGAATAAACAAGTAGATATATTGGCAAACGATGACTCTTTATATAAATATTTTAATAAAAAACAAGTCCTAAGCCCGGTTACATCAAATGTACAAGCTTTTTTGATGGGAATCATGTATGCAAAAAGCTGGGATGATTTTAAAGAAATAATGTCAAATACTGGTGGTACTATATTGCCATTATTGGGTGGTAAGGCAAAAAAAGGTGAAGTGCTTGGTAAGTATTCAGCTTCACTATTTAATGGCTACCTTGATATAGCACAGCAAATTGCAAAAAGCAAAAACATAACATTAGAACATGGTTTTGGTGACTCAAATCAAACTACACTACTTATTATTAAGTTGTTGTTTTATACGGGAATTCTATATGCTATAATTATGTATATAAGAAGAATTATTTATAAAAGAAGGCACAAAGATGAGTATTTTAAAGAGTGGTAAACTTTGGCCATATGCAATTGGCTTAGCAATCACAGGAGTGTTTGCTTTGGGTGTATGGACGATTATAGAAACAGGTAAAGCGGATATACAAGTTAGCGATGATTATATGACTAATTATCAAAATGCAGATGAAAATGCAAATAAATTAATAGAATCTAGAATATCTTTTGACAAAGATTATAGATTGAAATATGTAACAAAGAAAATTGAAGAAGATGGTTGTGATGTGAAGTATTTACTCACAACAAAAGATGGAAAAGTGGTCGAAGGTGCTAAGATGATATTAGAAGTAAGTCGTCCAGAAGTCAATACCTTTACGAAAACTTTCAATAGTCCAAAACTAGAAAATGGTCTTTATGTATTTTCAGATATTAAATTTCCAAAAACAGGTGTTTGGAATTTATTACTAAAAGTTGATGTTAAGGATAAAAGTAGATTTTATCCTATTAAAGTAGATACACGTATTACAAATGATAGAAGTATTCAAGAAGCTTCAGAGTACTAAACTATGGATAACGCAACCATAGTTCTTCCCTCAGCTCGTGCAATTCGTCACGAGCAACTCTCACTTACTGATAATGGAACTATTTTTCTTCCTACTTATATGACAATGAGTGACTTTATAACAAAGTTATGTATTGTCAAAGATTACAAATACATAGATGAGGATAGCCGTACACTTTTACTTCTTGAAGCTTCAGATTTTAAAGCTTTTGAAGCTTTGCAGATAGAAAGAAACTTTTTTACATTTACTAAAAATAGTTCTTATATCTTTAAATTTTATGAAGAGTTGAGCGCTGAGTTATATGATATAGCTAATCTACATCAAGCTGATGTGTATGCTGAATATGATGAACATATTACTATACTTCAAGAACTCTATAAAAGATATGAACAGCTATGTAGGGAGAAAAAGTTATTAGATAAAATATTTTTACCTAATTTATACGAATTTAATGAAGCATTTGCAAAAAATCATCATACTATAGAACTCCATCTTGATGGACATCTTACAAACTTTGAACTTGAACTTTTAGAGAAAGTTACTGCGTTTAGCAAGCTTACAATCATTTTTAGTACAACAAGATTCAATCAAAAAATGCAAGACAAATTTACTGCACTTGGCTTTGAGCTAGAGATAGGATATGTTTATCGTTTAGATTTTAATGCAAAAACTGTGCTATGCAAAGATAAACTCAAAAAAGATGCAAAAATAAGCTGCGAGAGTTTTAGCGAGACTTTACTGCAAGTCGCTTTTATTAAGCAAAAAATAGCTGCATTTGTCAAAGAAGGGTATCAGGCTCAAAATATTGCAGTCATACTTCCAAATGAAACAATAGCCACAACGATAAAGAGTTTTGATGAAAAATGTAACCTAAACTTTGCAATGGGTGAATCCTTTAAATCAAGCCAGTTATATACTAAGCTCAATGCAACACTCAAAGCGATAGATCAAGACTCTAAAGAAAATGAAGCGAGAGTAAACCGTGTGGGAGAAGAACTTTTTATATTGCTTTATGGAATTTACTACAAAAATGCTTCAGAGATAGATTTTATAGCTAAAATGCAAGAGTGTATAAGCTACTTTAGTAATAAGCAAGAAAAGAAAATATTTGACGAGGAGCTTTTTAAGTTTGAGAGACTCCTTCCCTTTATGAAAGAGATGAGTGTCAAATCACTTTTAAATGTATTTCTGCAACGGTTAACTGCGCGAACTATAGATGATGTTCGAGGTGGAAAAGTGACTGTTATGGGTGTACTTGAGACGAGAAGTATTCATTTTGATGCTGTAATTATTATTGATTTTGATGATAATAATGTACCTAAACGCAGTGATAAAGATATGTTTTTAAATACAAAAATACGAGAGATTGCTTCACTTCCTACCATGAGTGACAGGGAAAATTTGCAAAAGCATTATTATGAAATGTTGATGAACAACGCAAAAGCAGTAGCTATTTCTTATGTAAATTCATCACAGAGCAAAGAGTCAAGATTTTTAAAACAACTTGGTATAACAGAGCATAATATTCATAATGAACTAGATTTTGCTGAGTTACTCTTTGAAACTTCTACTATACAAGCATTAGAGGAAAAAGAAATACTCCAAGAGTATAGTTTTAAAAACCTAGAGCTATCAGCCACAAGACTCAAAACCTTTTTAACTTGTAAGCGTAAATATTATTATAAATATGTGCAAAACATTAAAAATCACGAGATACCAAAAGATATGCCACAAGAGTATGAGATAGGAAATGTTGTTCACAATGCTTTAAAATCTGTGTATGAAAAGAAAAATACATATGACGATGTAAATGAGTTGAAACGAGATATAGATAATGCTTTAGATGAGCAGTGCGGGGAGAGTGAGTTAGATAAGTACCTTGTAGCGATGCAAAAAAAACGTCTTGATGCTTTTGCACACAATGAGATACAAAGGTTCAAGCAAGGCTGGAGAGTCGTAGCAACAGAAGAATATTTTAAAACACCATTTTGTGGGATAACGATAGCTGGACAAATTGATAGAATTGATAAAAAAGAAAATCTAGTAGAAGTTTTGGATTATAAAACAGGTTCTTATACACTCAATACGAAAAACAATTTTATGGATGCGACAGATTTTCAGTTAGAGTTTTATTATCTTTTAGCGGCTGGATTAGGAAATGTTGAGCAGTGTGCTTTTTATGATTTAAAAGAGTCAAAAATAGTTCCTGAAAGTTTTTTAGGTGAAAAAATTGAAATACTGCAGTCACATATAAAAGATTTACTCAATATAGAAGCTGTGAATTTTGAGAAGTGTGAAGATAGTAAACCTTGCATATACTGCGAATATGCGACAATATGCGGGAGAGATTAAGAGCTATGCGTATGAAAGTTCTCTTTGTCTTACTCTTTGTTATAACTAATCTTTACGCCTTTGAATATGTTCGAGAGTATGAGGGTTCGATTACTTTGTTTGGTAAAGTGGGAAGTGGAGTCCTTAAAGAGACGCAAAAGGATGGAAACTATACGATTGATTTTATCTCAAAACCTACTAAAAGTATTGAAACTTTAAGTGGCTACAAAAGCGTAGAATATATAAGCAAAGGGAGGATTCTTTCAAATGGTGCATTCAGACCAGATACCTTTACTGAGCTTCATATCAAGAGAAAAGAGACAAAAAAAGTTGTATATATTTATCACCATGATAATAAAAGCATTACGAAAAAGACACACAGTGAGAAAAAAATCTCAAAGTTTAGTTTTGTGAATTTTGTTACTGGGCAAAAAAAGTATAAACTTAAACGCAAAGATTCAAGTAAAGAAATTGCATACGCAGCGGATGATTACCTGACTTTAGTGCGTAATGCAAGATTATATAAGTTAGGTAAGATTAAATTTCTTGGACAGAAAAAAACTAGTTCTTTAAAATTAACATATGCCAAAGATAATCTTTTTCGATTTGAGACAAAAACAAAAGATAGTCACTACTCTGTAGAGATGCAAACAGATGAGTATGGACTAAAGAGCGCAAATACTTACAAAAGTTTTAAGTTTGGAAAGGCTTATATTAAAACGATAAAAACGACTGTAAAAGTTCACTAAAAGGTTCTGAATGTTTATAGATAATCTAGCTTATGAAGCAAGTGCAGGAAGTGGAAAGACTTTTATGCTTGTAGTACGGTATCTCTCTCTTTTGTTTAAAGGTGCAGAGCCATCGAAAATTTTAGCGCTAACATTTACAAATAAAGCCGCTTCTGAGATGAGTGAACGGATTGTAGAGACTCTTGAAATGCTCCAAACACGTGGGGAACTTGCAGAAATTGCTAAAGAGTGTGGGGTGAGCGAAGGTGAGATACTCTCTCAACGCTCTAAGGTACTTGCAGAGTTTTTAAATGCAAATACAAAAATTATGACCATAGATAGTTTTTTTACGCAGATTTTACGTAAGTTTTCTCTCTATGCCTCTTTGATGCCTGACTTTTCTACTGCAAATTCACAGCATGAGATAAAACTTATGTCACGATTTTTAAAAGAAGTAAGCGTAGCCAATAAACGCAGTACACTTATAAATCTCTCGTTAGAGTCAAACAAACGCGTAAGCGATATTTTTCAACTTTTAGATACTTTTTATCTTAAAAAAGAAGAGCTTGTACATCTAAGCTTTTCTCAAATAAATACAAAAGAGATAGAAGCCAATGCGATGCAAAGCCTTAAAGGTTTGCAAAGTATCATCGCAAACTGTAAAGCTGCATCTGCAACACTAAAAAAAGCTGTGCAAGTAGAAAATTTTGAAGCCTTAAAAGCAAAAACTTGGGTTTATAAGGAGTCGCTTGATTACTGGGTCTTTAAAAAATGCTTCACCCCTGAGATGGATGGCTATCTTTTTAATATTCAAAACGCAGTAAAACTCCATGCAAAAGCAAAAGAGCAAAACTTTTTTTATGCCTTGAGTGAACTTGTAGACATCTATAAAAGAGCGAAAAAAGCACTCTATATGGATGACAGTGAGCTAAGCTTTTCTGATGTGACACTGCTTGTGTATGAAATACTCAACCGTTTAAACGATAGTGAATTTCTCTACTTTAGACTTGATGCTACGATGGAGCATATGCTTTTAGATGAGTTTCAAGATACGAGTATACTACAGTATGAGATTTTAAAACCTCTTATCCAAGAGATAACTTCAGGGCAGGGTGTTTTTGATGCAGGAAGTTTTTTCTTTGTTGGAGATGTCAAGCAGTCCATCTATCGTTTTCGTGGTGGCGTTTCCGCACTTTTTGGCGAAGTAGTCAAAGAGAACAACACGCAAGTGAAAAAACTTTTAACAAATTATCGTTCACAAAAAGAGGTTATAGAGTTTGTAAATAGAACGTTTTTAAGTAAAATGGAGGCATATTCCTCACAACTAGTACGAAGTGAAGCACAAGGTGGTTATGTTCAAATTATTACAAATGATACGCTTTTAGAAGAGGTGATAGAGCAAGTAAAAAGATTTATCTCTTTGGGCGCAGATGTGAATGAAGTAGCCATTTTATGTGCTACAAATGGTGACGGACAAGAGATCAAAAACAGACTCGAAGAGGACAACATAGATGTTGTTACTGAGACAACGACAAAGCTTATAAACCAAAAAACAGTCAAGGCTATCTTAGAATACCTCAAATATCTTTACTTTCAAGAAGATATCTACAGATATAACTTTTTTGCACTTATAGAGCAAGAACCAAAAGCAATACGCTATGTGGATTTAAATACTGTAAAACTTTTGGATCTTGTCAAGAAGTGTATACATGAGTATCAGATTTTTCAAGAAGATTTTCATCTTATTCGTTTTTTGAGCGTTTTGCCAAATTATGCAGATATTGAAGCATTGCTTTTTGAGTATGAAAGACTCGATACTACGGCAGCTTCATCAGATATTAGCGGTGTGCGTGTCTTAACTGTTCACAAATCAAAAGGTTTGGAGTATAAGCATGTTATCGTCATTGATAGACTTAAAAAAGCTCCACCGGCAAGAGATACCATCATCTATAATTATAACGGTATAAAACTGCAAAATATTTACCTAAGAACAAAAAATAGAGAACTCATAGACCATGATTATGCCTATGCCTTAGAAAAAGAAGCACAACTCTCTAAAGAAGATACACTCAACGCTCTTTATGTTGCTTTTACACGAGCAAGGGATCATCTTATCGTCATTCAAAAGTCAAAAGATTCTGCCTTTGAATTGTTAGATTTGAGCGAGGGTGAGTATGGTGAGCTTAGATCTTTTGATGAACATAAAATACAAATGAAGCAATATCAAAAATTAGAATTTGAAGATATCTACTATGGAACGCAAAGTGACTTGCTCTCAATGGAAAATGAAGTAGAAGATAATTTGCAAGCGATTAATTTTGGTATAGCGATGCATTATATGTTGGAGATGATGAGTGAATTTACGCTAAACGCAGTAGAGAATGCAAAAGATATGATGCTCAATAAATACGGCTTTTTACTTGATGATGCAGAGGTAGTAGATCTTGTTCATAGAGTGAAAATGCTTGTAGAAGATGAAGAATTTCTTGATTTGATAGAAGGGAAGCATTATAAAGAAAAAGCGATTAAAGATAAAAGTAAGCTACGTTATCTTGATCTACTTGTAGAAAAAGCGGATGATTCTTTTCATGTTATAGACTATAAAAGTGCAAAATCCTTTGAAGATAAGTACCACAAGCAACTAACTACTTACATGCACAGTGCGAAAAAGGCAACGCAAAAGCAAACGCGAGGTTTTTTAGTCTATCTTCTGCCTGATGGAGTGCAGATAAAAGAGGTACTTTAAACTTTAAAAAGTTCTGGTGCTGGTGCTGCTATATGATAGCCTTGTGCATACTCAACTCCTAAGGCTTCTACATAAGCATAGACCTTATCAGAGCAAACGTACTCAGCGATAACAGGTATGTTTGCTTGATGTGCAAAGTTGAGAATTGTTTTGGTAATGATTTGTGCATTTTTATCTTCTGGTATATTTTTGATAAACTCTCCATCGATTTTTATATAGTCAATTTTAAGATTATGGAGTTGTGCAAAGTTAGAACAGCGTGTTCCAAAATCATCAATGGCAATCAAAAAGCCATCATCATGGAGTCCATTGATGAGGTCTTGAATCTTTTTATCATGAGATATGCTGGTATCTTCTAGTATTTCAAGTGTAATATGGCTAGGAGAGATGTTGTATTTGCTCACTGTTGCATGGATAAACTTTGTAAGTGCTGGTATTTTCAGGTCATATTCACTTAAGTTGAGAGAAAAATGCGCATTTGTTTCTTGAACTTTTTGACATACGGTTTCAAACATAAACTTGAAAATATCAAAAATTTGTCCACTGTAAAGTGCCGCACCTAAAAACTCAAATGGAGAATAAATTTTACCTTCACATTCAAGTCTTACAAGCGCTTCATATTTTTGTATTTTTTTTGTTTGTATATCTTGGATAGGTTGAAAATAGGCATGAACTCTTTTTTCTTTAAAAGCATCTCTTAATTTTTTTGACCACATAGAGTTAGCTTGTATGGTTTTGATGATATGCAGGTCTTCACTATATTGATAGAGTCTATTTTTCCCATAGTATCTTGCCTCTTTGAGAGCAAGCTCCGCTTTTTGTATGATGTTTCCCGTATCTTTGAGCACTACACCAAGCGTGGCTGTTAGATATAAAGAGTTCTCTTTGACTTTAAAAGGATGCTGGGCAATCTCTTCTTTTATATCCTTGACACAATCTTCAATGTCTCGTTCGGCTTCCTCATAACAAAGCAGTGCAAAAGTATTTGCCTGTAGATGAAAAACATCCATTCTTGGAGTATATTTTTTTATCAAAAACTTAGCAAAGACTTGTAAAAGTTTATCTCCAAAAGTAAAACCGTAGTTTTCATTAAAAACCCCAAAGTCATCTATATCTACAACAACAAGACTTTTTGTTCCAGGAATATCAAGCTTTTGTGAGAGTGCAACTCTATTTGGAACTCCTGTGATTTCATTTGTGGTAAGTTTATACAAGATTTTCTTTTTACTGTCATAAATTTCTCTAAATTGACTGTATTGTTTGAGGGCTGTACGAACGATAGTAAAAAGTTTTTTTGTTTGAATATCATCTCTATGAACATAGTCATTGATATCATAATGTTCTATGATATCTTCCTCTGGCATAGCCTCTACTTCACTCGCAACCAAGATAAGACGAGTCTCTTCATCTTGTAACTCTTCACGTACATCACGTACGACTTGAAAGCCTGTATCTCCATTTTTCATGGAAATATCTATGAAAGCTATGACAATATCAGGGTGTTTGATAAGCAGTTCTTTTGCCTCTTGCGTTGTACGAGCATGAAAAAGCTTGGTTGGACGTGCAAAAATATTTTTGCCCTTTATCTGTGCTTCAATCGTGTTATGTAAAGAAGTGTCATTGTCAACAAGTAATATTTTCCAAAGTTTCATAGCTATCATATACTCTCTTTTGTGTAGTGCGGATTAAAATATTATATTTGATTATATATAAATATATACTGAATTATTAGAGATATATTTAGAACATGGGACTAGGTTGTTTTAAGATGCTTGTTAGTTTATTATGGGGTGAAAGGCTTTTGTACTAACATTTACTCTGTCGCCTACTTGAAGGTTTTTGACTTCATCTTGTGAGATAACAATTTCTACAAGTTGTTGTCCTATGGCTACTATAGCTATGAAAATTACATCTACTTTTTTTATCTCTAAGAGTTCACCTTCAAAAGAGAATTTTTGACTCCCTTTTGTTTTTAAAAGCACCTTTTTTGGAGAGCCATCATTGATGATTTTTCCATTTTCTAAGATGATGACACGGTTTGCCAAACGGTACATCTCACTTGGATCATGTGAGACCATAATAGTCGTCGTTTGAAACTCTTTGTGTAGAGTCAAAATCTCACTTTGCAATTTTGTTCGCATAGTAGAATCAAGTGCAGAAAGCGGTTCATCTAAGAGTAGTATCTTTGGTCGTTTCATCAATGCTCGTGCAATGGAGACTCTTTGTTTTTGCCCACCGCTTAATCTGCTTGGATATCTCTCTTTAAGCTCTGTGAGTTCTGTGATGTTGAGTAATTTTTCTGCTAATTTTTTGTCATTTGCAACAAAAAGAAGATTTTTTTCTATTGTCATATTGTCAAAAAGGGCATAGTCTTGAAAAGCAAAGCCAATGGATCTTTTTTGTACAGCAAGATTTGTGTTTTTATCTTGCCAGATTGTATCGCCTACGCTGATGACTGCGTTTGACTCTTCAAGTCCTGCTAATATGCGTAATAGGGTTGTTTTTCCACTTCCACTTTTTCCGCTGAGGGCAACAAAATCACCCTCTTTGATGTCGAATACAACATCAAGATTCATATCTCCATTAGCGCCATGAAGTGTTTTGTTGATTTTGATGTTTATCATAACCCAAACCTTCTGTTTTGTCGCGCATTAAAGAGGTAAACACTCAAAAGTACAACAAAGGAGATAGCAATCATCAAAGCACTATAAATGTGTGCTGCAGTGTAGTCCATAGTCTCAACCATCTCATAGATAGCAACAGAAGCGACTTTAGTTTCTCCTGGAATACTCCCACCGACCATGAGAACAACACCAAATTCTCCTACGGTATGGGCAAAAGTCACGATGATGGCGGTCATGACTGCAGGTTTCATATTTGGTAGGGCGACAGCAAAGATGGTTTGGAGTTTACTTTTTCCTGCGATATAGCTTGCTTCAAGCATATTTTTGTTGATAGATTCAAAGCCATTTTGTAAAGGTTGCACCATAAAAGGCAAAGAGTAAAAACACGAAGCCACAACAAGACCGGTAAATGAAAACACAAGTTTGACACCAAAAGTATCTTCAAAAAAAGCTCCAATAGGGGAGTTGTAAGAGAGTGCCCAAAGGGTATAAAAACCTAAAACAGAGGGGGGAAGCACTATGGGTAGAGCAGTAATGGCTTCCAAAAAAGGCTTTGCGCGTGACTTTGTTTGCGAGAGATACCATGCTAAAGGTAAAGAGATACAAAAAAGTATAAACGCAGTGAGTGCTGCAAGTTTAAAAGAGAGTATAAACGGGTCAAAGTTCATGAAATGACCTTGGCTATAGACAAGTCAGAGGCTTTGATGAGCGCTGTGACTTCATCACCTACAGCTAAACGCAGTCTTGAAGCAGAATCAGCTGTGATGATGGACTCGAGTGTAAATGTAGTAAATTGTAGTTGTATAGAACAAAGAAGCTCTCCAAGTTCTAATGAAAGAATTACTGCGTTTAGCTGGTTGGCATAACTGAGTTCTCCACTAAAGTTTTTCGCTATGGCAATGCTTGTTGGTTTGCAGGTGAGTTGTACTACTGTTTTATCGTGTATATTCTCTTGCAAATCAAGGCTCATCATCTTTAAGCTTGTGTTTGCACAGTGAAATGTGACGATTTTGAGACCTTGTGTCCCTTGTATCTTTGTTACTTTGGCTTGAAGTTGGTTCATGGAAGTGTATATCCATAGCGTTGAAATATTTTTTGGGCTTGCGTGCTTGATATAAAATCATAAAAAGCTTTTGCTGCTGTATTGGTTTTGGCTCGCTTGAGGATAATGATACCCTGTTTTATAGGAGTGTAGAGTTTTGTATCTAGGGCTATCCAGTTTTTGTTTTCTTTGTAAGCTTGCATCTTATCTGAGTAAAGAGCAGATTTTGCGATGAAGCCTAAATCGGCTGCTGTTACACTAAAAGCAACCGTTTGTGCAATAGACTCACCGTAAATAAATTTACTTTTTACTGCTTCATAAAGTTTTGCATTTTGAAGTGCTTGAACGCTTGCCTTTCCATAAGGTGCCGTTTTTGGGTTGGCAATGGCGATACGGTGAATATCTTTATTTTTTACAATGTTGATACCCTGTGAAAAATCTCGAACTTTTGCACTAAAAAGTGCTAAGGCACCTTGTGCGTATACCCTTGGCTTGCTTGCCCCTTGACCAGTTTTATACAAAGATTGTGGGTATTTCATATTTGCGGACATAAGTATATCGTAGGGTGCACCACGATTTATCTGTGCGGTGAGCTTTCCACTTCCGCCGAGTGTTATTTGTACTTTTGTGCTTGGATGCGTCTTGTTAAACGCAGTTACAAGGTCGTTTATTGCATAGCCTACATTTGCTGCTACAGCGATGTTGAGCTTCTCTGCAAAAAGGTTTGTCATAATAAATAAAAGTAAAAACACTGTTTTTTTCATTTTCATAGTCCCATAAGAAAAAAGTCTCATGTAGTATAATAAAAATATACTTTACAATTGATAACTGA
>Ga0256840_1002129_pt1 | contig 17695 bp, 15 predicted proteins | sample 355202metaG_FD_185969 | JGI IMG/M metagenome (GOLD analysis project Ga0256840, IMG submission 185969) | Hydrothermal vent microbial communities from Mid Atlantic Ridge, Atlantic Ocean - 355-202 | ecosystem: Environmental > Aquatic > Marine > Hydrothermal vents | place: Atlantic Ocean: Mid... | reverse complement strand
ATCCCAGGGGTAAGAAAAGGTTTAGAAGACGCATATGCAAGAGGTTTTGTTGCAGGATATCCAATGGTTGATATTAGGGCTACTCTTACATTTGGTTCATTCCATGATGTTGATTCATCTGAACTTTCATTTAAACTAGCAGCTTCAAAAGCTTTTCAAGAAGCATGTAGAAAAGCACAAGCTTGTCTACTTGAACCTATTATGAAAGTTGAAGTAAATACTCCAGAAGAATATATGGGAGATATTATTGGACAAATTAATTCAAAAAGATGAAGAATTGATGAAATGTCAGATAGAGGACAAGCTAAAATTGTAACAGCTTTTGTTCCTTTGTCAGAAATGTTTGGTTACATGACTGAACTTAGATCAGCTTCTCAATGAAGAGCTACATATGGTATGGAGTTTGATCATTATGAGGAAGTTCCAACTAATGTTGCAACAAAGGTTAGAGAAGATAGAGGGTTCAAATTACCAGAAGACGATTAATAAGAAATTATTAAAAAAGAACTATTCAATTGGATAGTTCTTTTTTTCTCTAGAACAATTTCTATTGCATTCTTTCAAAAAAAATATATACTATTTTTACTGGATGTGGAACTCTAGTGCATTACGTTAAATTAAAAAACATATCTAAATAAAAATTAGATATATAAAAATTTCAAAGAGTTAAGTTTTGGTTTACATAAAGGAATTTCAAAAAAATATCATACATTTTTAGAAAACAACAATATTTTTTTATTGCTATAAATAAACTAGAAAACTAACTTTACAGTTAGTAATTATATAATAAAAATACAAATGGATTTTACACAATTGGTGATGGGAGTCATCTTTGGTATGGTTCTTGCATCAGTATTTTTCTTTATTTGGGAAAATAGAAGACTTTCAGAAAGTGCTTCTAAATCAGTGAATATGATTTCAAAAGCAAATAAGAAAAAAGAAAAAATACTTGAAGAAGCAAGAGAATACTGAGAAAAACTTGTTAAAGATGCTAAAAAGGATTCAGATGAAATAAGGAAAAAGTCTGAAAAAGTTGAAAAAAGAGTTTTAGAAAGAGAAGAAAAAATTGAAGACAAATTTGATAAAATAACAAAAAAGCAAGAAGAGATTCTAGAGGAAGAAGAAAAGGTTAAAAAAATTAAAAAAAATCTTAGAAAAGAAGAAGAAGAACTTTCTTGAAAAATATCTGAAATTGCCAAATTATCTGAAAAAGAAGCAAAAAAAATATTTTTAAAAGATATTTCCAAGAAGTATGAAGGAGATTGACTTGCTTTAGTAGAAAAGCATAAGAAAAAAGTTGAGAAGAATAAAAAAGATGCATCAAGAGAAATAATACTCAAATCTATTCAACAGTATGCTGGGGATGTTACTTCTGAGGTAACAACGACACTTATCCCTATCCAAAGTGATGATATTAAGTGAAAGCTTATCTGAAAAGAAGGGAGAAATATTACTACGTTTGAAAAAATGGCAGGAGTGTCTCTGATTATTGACGATACACCTGATAGTGTTTTTATCTCTGGATTTGATTTATTCAGGAGATATGTAGCTAAAAAATCTCTTGAAAAATTGATTGAAGATGGAAGAATTCAGCCAGCAAGAATTGAAGAAGTAGTTACTCAAACTGAAGAAGAAGCTGAAATTCTTCTCAGAGAGCTGTGAAACCAAATTCTTACAGAACTGAATATAACCAGTATTCCAGATGATATTATTCCAATTATTTGAAAACTCAGATTTAGAACGAGTTATGGTCAAAATATTTTAAAGCATTCTAAAGAGGTAGCTCTTATTGCTGAACATCTTGCTAGAGAACTTGGTGCTGATCCAAAAATATGTAAAATATGAGGACTCCTTCATGATTTATGAAAAGCACTTGATCAGGATATTGAGTGAACTCACCCAGAAATTGGGGGGAAAGTAGCTAGAAAGTATGGACTTGATGAGAAAGTGATTGATATGATTGAAAATCACCATTGAGAGCAATTCAGTATATCTCTTGAAGCGGCTATTGTACAAGTGGCTGATGCTATTAGTTCAGTACGACCTTGAGCAAGAAGGCAAGCAATGGAAGATTATTTTCAAAGAATTAAAGAAATGGAATCTCTTGTGCAGAGTTTTTCAGGAGTATCAAAAGCCTTTGCTTTAAGTGCTTGAAGAGAGGTAAGAGTATTTGTGGACGCTGTAACAATTTCAGACCTACAAGCTCAGGAAATGGCGAGAGATATTGCTGCTGAAATACAAGAAAAACTCTCATACCCTTGAGAAGTTAAAGTAAATCTCATCAGAGAATCAAGAGTTATTACTTATGCTAAATAAAAACATATGAAGAAGAAATTATGGATACTATTTGTAGTATTAATATGATTATTTTGTTGAATGTTAATATTAAATATATGGGACGTTATTAAGCTTGACGAGGGCATAACATTAAAAGTTTTTAGTACCATTTGATTATGTTGATTCTTCACTCTAGTTATAGCAGCTATTCTTGAAAAAGTAAATGACAATAATATTAATGAAAAATAATAAAATATAATTATAAAACTATGTATAGTGCAAATGATATAAAAGTTGGGAAGAAGTTTATAATGGATGAGTTCCCATATGAAACAGTGAAGTATGCTCAAAAAGTAATGTGAAGAGGAGGTTCTATTATTAATGTGAAAGCAAAAAATCTTGTTACGTGAGCAACTATAACTAAGACTTTTTCTGATCATGATAAATTTGAAGAAGCTGATATCGAGACAAATAGCTATGATTATTTATATAATGATGGTCAAACATATTACTTTATGAATCAGCAAAGTTTTGAACAAATAGAACTTTCTAAAGAAAGTTTAGATTGAGCAGAATTATTTCTTAATGATGGAGACAAAGTGATGCTTCAAGAGTTTAATGGAAATGCTATTAATCTACATCTAGATCCAACAGCTATACTTGAAGTAAAAGATACACCTCCTGGAGAAAAAGGAGATACTGCTACTTGAGGTAAAAAACCAGCAACTATGACAACAGGATTAGTAGTGCAAGTACCACTTTTTATTAAAATTGGTGATAAGCTTAAAATTGATACTAGAACAAAAGATTATCAATCAAGAGCATAATCCTTTGAGTTTTTGAAATTAAGCTATATAATTGTTTTAATATTCTTAGAGAAAATAATATGAACCCATATTTTGAAATATTCTGATATCCTGTTTACATATTTTGACTCTCAATTGTTGTCTGTTTTTTCTTGTTCTTATGGATGCTTAAAAAACTCTCTGTAAGATTTGGTTTTGAATATCATTTCTTTACAAATTCAATACTATGGTATTTTATATCTGTATTTCTTTTTTCAAGACTTTTTTATGTAATATCTATGTGGAAAGATATGAAGCATATTCAAAATCCATTTGATTTTTTTATAATGAATGACTATAATTTCTCTTTGTTTGGTGCATTGTTTGGTTTTTTTATAGTTCTATTTCTGAATGTAAAACTTCTTAAAAAATCTATACATAAATACATAGATGGGTTTGTACTGTCATTTTTGTTTGTTTCTATTCTGTGATTTATTTGAGCATTCTTTGGGGGGCAAGTATATGGAGAAATTACATCACTTTGAATTTGAATAGCATATGATAATTGATTATCAACTATTCCACTTACAGGAAAACTTTTCCCTTTGCCTCTTGTTTATTCAATATCTTGTTTTGTTCTTTTTTCTACACTTTATATATTATCAATGTATGTCAAAACAAGAGGAATTATTGGATATGTATGACTTTGAATTTTCTCAGCAATGGTACTTGCTTTAGAATTTTTTAGCTGAAAACCGGATATATTTTCACTAGCTTATTGAATTAACCTTTCTCAAATATGGGCTATAATATTTATAGCTGTCTCCTTTTATGGGATATTTAGAGTTATGAATATTTCATCAAAATCACAAAAAACTATTTTGTGAGATGTAACTAAATAGGCACAATGAAAGACTCAAAAAGTATATTATTTATTGTTTTTGGGTTTAGTTTTCTGTGAGGAGTATTTATATATAATATTCTTGAAAATTATGTTTTATGAACAATAGTATTATTATTTTTGATAATACTTTTTTTGAATTTTTATTTTTGGATGAAAACTTATTTTATAAGATTTATATTCTCAATATTGTGATTGAGTTTATGAATGATAGTCTCATTTATTAATATTTATTCTATAGAGGACACATTAATTTTACTTGAACCATATTTTGAAAATGAATCTGAACTTAAATTAGAAGTATTAGATACTCATAAATTGTCAGAATTTAGTGGAGAATATAAAGTAAAGCTTGTTGCTATTAATAAAAGCATTATTTCTGAAAAAATAAATGGTCTGATAAAAATTCCTTCAAATTTTACTATTAATAAGTGAGATATAATCATTGCCAGAGAAAAATTAAAGAGTATAGAGAATTTTGATCCTGACTTTAATTATAAGAAATTCTTATACTCTAAAAGTTTATTTTTTAAAATTAAAGCAAATTCTATACACAATGTATGACATAATAAACAAAATTTTATTCTACAAAAAATTGATAGTACAAGAAAGATATTACTAGAAAGTATTTATAAACTCTATCCGGAGGAAGAAGCAATTTTTCTTGGATGAATATTGCTCTGAGCAAGAGAAAATCTTCCTCAAGATTTAAAGGATGATTTTAATGCTTCAGGTCTTACTCATTTTATAGCTGTATCAGGTTTTAATATAACTATTTTAATAGTATTTCTGAGCTATATTCTTAAACTATTTCCAGTAATCATTAGAACTATAGTGGTGACTGTTTTTATAATACTATTTACACTACTGGTTTGAGATGCTGCACCTGTGATTAGGGCATCAATTATGGGACTTCTGGCTTATTATATTATGGTATCATGAAGAAATAGCCATAACTTAGCACTTCTTCTCTTTACAGCATGTATAATGGTATTATTTTCACCACTCAGTGTAAACTATGATGTGAGTTTTCATCTCTCATTTCTAGCGGTCTTTTGAATTATCTATACCCAAAACTTTTGGAAGAAGCTCTTTTATTTTCTCCCAGAAACTTTAGCAATTAGAGAAGCATTTGTATTAACGTTATCAGCACTTGTTTTTGCTCTCCCTGTTATGATTTTTAATTTTGGGCAATTGTCTATAATGGCTCCTCTAGCTAATATAGCAGTTACTTGGACTATTCCTTTAGCAATGCTTTTTGTCGATTTTGTCTCACACTCAGCGTGAACATTTATTGCCTATATTACTTGGGTATTACTTGCTTGGGACATAAAAGTAGTCCACTTTTTTGGTGGACTAGATTGGGCTGTAATAAAATATAATTTTTGAGTATGGAAATATTCTCTAGAAATTCTCTATTTTTTAGTAATTATCTTTATAATTAACTACTTTAGAGAAGAGAATAATTAAGCAGCTTCAGAAATTTTTTCATTATTTGTTTTATTCATATCTAATTTTCATCATTGCATTACTTCTCAACTTTTTACAGTTTTAAGTTGCTCCTTTAATGTATTAAAATCAACTCTGATTTGTTTTTTTCTCTCAGGAGTAATGTTTCAACTGTGAAATTCTTTTTGAAGTAGCTTTAATTTTTTAGTAATAGCTTCTTTTTCTCAACTTGTTTTCTTTTTGAGTTTTTCAGATTTTGTAGCTAATGACCCCACAGATACATTTACCACATCTTTTAAATTTTTAAATATTTGTAACTTTTCTAAAGGATTATCTGAAGATAACATATCCTTTCTTAGTTTTATTATAGTTTCTTCTTTGTAGTTTACTTTTCATTCTAGAAGCTGTGCAACTTCTAGATCAAATGCATTATTTAGAGCTTCGTTTGTATCCTTGGGATCAAGGTCAGATAGATTTGTGGTTTCTGAATTAATCACAAAATTTCACAGTATCTCTCTTAAATCTTCATCCATTCACTCTCACTCAAATATACCCTCCCCAAATTGCTCTAGTTTAGGGTTCTTACTAGAATATTGCTTCACTTTATCAGGACTAAAAAATATTTCTTTTGCCTGTTTTAGATTGTTACTTCTACTTTCTGTATTATAGAGTTTTTCTCAGAGTTCTTTTCCTGACTCAAGTCCTAGATTTTTTTGCATTTTTTGCTCAATATCAGTTTTATTTTCTTGTTTAGGTTTTTCTTTTATAGTTTCTTTTTCTGATGTATTGAGAAGAATTGAACCTGTTTTTGATTTTATACTTTGAACAATCGGTTGCGCAGATTCTGGAATATTTTCAACTGAATTATTATGCTTTAGTATTTCTCACTTATTATCTCAAATAGAGTCTATTTCTTCAATTCATTGCATCTCTTCTTTAGAAAAAATAGTATCAACTACCTCTTGTTTATTATTTTTCTCAAGAACTACTCATGTACTTTTAAATACTCATTCCTTTTGACCAAAAAAAACTTGTTCTAAAGAATTTTTAAAATCAAATTCTTCAGAATTGCTTTTATATTTTAAAAAAAGTCTTGAAAGAATTTGTTCAGATTCTTTTGGCTCTACTAAGTTTGGAAGTTTATTTTTTAAATTAATAACTTCATCAAGTCAGTTAAACTGTCCTTCTAATAACTCTTCTTTTTGTTGTTTCTCTTCAGATAATTGTCTATCTTTTTGCATATTCTCTAGGTCTTCTAGACTTTCATTTGCACCTCATCCTCCTGAAAACATATTTTATCAATAAAAAAATAACATATTTATAATAGAATTATATCATATATATGTTATTTAATGCAAGTTCTAGTCTTCGAATCCTTCAGGAATCATTTGTTCTCTCCAACCAGCTGCTTGTTCATAGACATTAGCTATTTCAAAAAGCCTTTGTTCTTCAAGTCTAGGAGTAAGTATTTGAATTCAAACAGGAAGTTTATCTCAATCATCTTCTACAAAACCACAAGGAACTGAAATTCCAGGAAGACCTGCTAAACTAGCTGGGATAGTATAGGCATCAGCTAGATACATTTTCATTGGATCATCAGATTTTTCTCAGATTTTCCAAGCAGCCTCAGGAGAACAAGGAGCAACAATTGCATCCACTTCCTTAAAAGCTTCATCAAAATCTTCAATAATAAGTGTTCTGATTTGAGCAGCCTTGGTGAAGTATGCATCATAAAATCATGCAGATAATACATAGTTTCCAATGATAGTTCTTCTTTGGATTTCTGATCAGAGAGATTCTCACCTATTATTTTGATACATTTCATCTATTCAATTTGAAGGAGTTTCTGATTTATAACCATATCTGAGTCAATCAAGTCTTGAAAAATTAGTAGCTACTTCAGCAGGACAGAGAATATAATAGGCAGTAATTCCATATTTGGTCATTGGGAGAGAAATCTCTTTAATTTCTGCTCAAAGTTCTTCCATTTTTGAAATTGCCTTTTGAATTGTTTCTTTTACGTTACTATCAAGTCCTTCATCAAAATATTCTTTTGGGACTCATATTTTTTTTCACTTCAAATCTTGGGAGTTCCAGATATCTTTATCAATAGTATCTTTTCAAGGAATGGTAGTAGCATCTCTTTCATCCTCTCCATTCATAAGATTATATAAAAGTGCTGAATCTTTCACTGTTTTTGTAAAAGTAGCAGGACAATCTAGGCTTGAAGCCATTGCATGAACTCCAAATCTTGAATTTCTCCCATAGGTTGGTTTGAATCAAACTACACCACACAAAAAAGCAGGTTGTCTCACACTTCATCCAGTATCTGTACCAAGAGCAGCAGGCACCAGTCAGGCAGCTACAGCTGCAGCCGAACCAGAACTTGAACCTCCAGGTATTCTATTTGTCCCCCAAGGATTGAGAGTATTTCAGAAATCAGAATTCTCTCAGGTTGTTCCCATAGCAAACTCATCCATATTTGTTTTTCCAATTGAACTCATTCATTCTTCACTGAGTCTTTCAATTATTGTAGAATCAAACGGAGGCTTAAAGTTTTCTAGCATTTTAGATGCTCCACTTGTGATAATCCCTTTCTCAGAAAAAATATCTTTTACTCACAAAGGCAATCATTTTAAAATTCATTCACTTGATTGGAATCAGTTTTTATTATGACTCAAAAAAGAATTCAGTTTAGGGTCATATTTTTCTATTCTTTTACTGAAATATTCAAAAATTTCTTCACTTGTTTTTTCTCAAGATTCTATTAATTCTAGGAGTTCTTCCAAACTCATATCTTTCATTTTCATAGGTTACTTTTTAGATATATTTACTTTTGAAGTATTATATAAAAAATAAAAAAATCTACAATTAATTTTGTAGATTTTTTTATTTAAATAGCTGAGGAAAATTTTATTTTTCAGTTTTTTTAGTTGTAGATTTTTTTTCTGTAGTTTTAGTTGTAGATTTTTTTTCAGTTTTTTTAGCATCAACTTTTTTAGCAGGAGCTTTTTTTGCAACTTTTTCTGGTTTAATGTTCACCTCTTTAAGTCTAGCTGCTTTACCAGTAAGTTCTCTAATAAACTTGATAGATTTTCTTCTTACTTTAAACTGTCTAATGATATCAATTTGTTTGATAGTAGGAGAGTGAATTGCAAAGATTTTTTCAACTCCAAATGCCCCAATTTTTCTTCTTACAGTAATTGTTTTTTCAAGTGCTGATTTACCAGCAGTTTTAATAACAAGACCTTTATACTTTTGTATTCTCTCTTTATTCCCTTCTTTAATTATTTGGTGGATTTCAACCTCCATACCAGTTTTAATTTGTTCTCTTCCTTCTTGAAGAAAATCAGCTTGAACAGCTTTTACAATGTGTGAGTTACTCATTTTTTTTGTTAATTATTATCTAAAACGAGCATATCATATAAGTATAGTTAAAAATTGCAAATTAAATTACTACTTTTATTGCATTAAATATCTATTTATATTATAATTACACTATATACTATTAAATAGAGACTATGGACTTTGCAGAATTTAAGAAAAAAGCTTTAAAATTTAAAGATGATGTAATAGATAAAAGTGCTAAAAAGCTTGCTGAATCAAGTCTAGTTATCAATACTAAAGATGATTTGGAAAAGTTTATTGAAAAATCAAAAACTACAAGTTTTACATCTCAAGAAACAGGAGAAACTAAAGAATTTACAAAGAAAGTAATTGTTATTTTTGCTGAGAAAGATTCAGATTTTTTTGAAGCTGCTTTAGTAAAACTTCCAGTTCTTGTAACAAAAGCCTTTAGTCAAAATATTCCACTGAAAATGTGTGATATTGATTTAAAGGATTTGAGTGAATATAAAATCCCTTCTTTTCCAAGTTTGGTAGTTTTCCAAACAGAAAAAGTAGTAAAAATAGTTGAGTGAGAAGAAAAAATAAATACAATAGTAAAAAGCTTATCTCTCAATATTGAGGAGGCAATTGAAAATATATAATACCCACCCTTAGTCCCCTCCCTTGTAAGGAGGGGAGATAACATAAAAATTATGGATATAACAATTATTGAAGGATTACAAATTGCACTACTCTCTGTATCAACAATAGCAGTGATTGCTCTCACAGCGGTTCTTGTAAGAGTATTTAAACTTTTGGGTCCTGTTCTAGAAATAATAGGGATTTATAAAAAAATAAGAGCCGTTTTTATGTGATATTCTCAAATACCTGATGTATTAAAAGACAAAGTAAAAAATTTAATGAAAAAATAATTCACCTCTCACTTCTCCCCTGTAAGGAGGATGCAAAGTCAGAGATACTTACTGAAAAGTATCTTTTTTTTGTGCTAAAATTTTGAACAAAAATATTGATTTTTTATAGCACAAGAGTATATTTTAGAGGTAATAATTAATTTTTTCAAAACAATGTCCCAAATAATAAAATTAGATAAAACTTTAGCGAATCAAATTGCTGCTTGAGAGGTGGTTGAAAGACCTTTTTCTGTGGTGAAAGAATTAGTGGAAAATTCAATTGATGCTGGAGCTACAACTGTAAAAGTAGAAATAAAAAATTGAGGAATTGATGAAATAATAGTGACAGATAATGGAGAAGGAATTGCTAGAGAAGATTTAGGTCTAGTCACTGAAAAATATACTACTTCAAAAATAAAAAACTTGGAAGATTTATATAATGTAATGACTTTTGGTTTTAGATGAGAGGCTCTTGCATCAATATCAAGTGTCAGCAAATTTCAAATTATATCAAAAAGGAGTGATTCAGATTTTGGGTATTCTCTTGAAGTAATTGATTGAGAGCAGTCAAAAATTAGAGAAGTTGCATCAGAAAATGGGACTAAAATTATTGTAAAAGAATTATTTTATAATACTCCAGCTAGACTTAATTATCTTAAAAAAACAAGAACAGAGTATGGGTATATTGCGGATTTTTTAAAGCAGGCAAGCTTGAGTTATCCAGATAGAGCATTTGAACTTATAAGTGATGAAAAAACTGTTTTTCATTATAGAGTTTGAGAGGATTTACAAACAAGAATTTACAGTGTCTATGGGAAAGATTTTTTTGAAAACACACTTAATTTGGAATTTGAGATGCCAGGGATCAAAGTGAGTTGATATATTTCTGATCCAAAAGTGAGTTTTTGAAATAATAAAAAACAAAGTTTGTTTGTAAATAAGAGAATTATTAAATCTCCCCTTATTTTTAAAGCAATTTCAAATGCATATAACAGGTTCATTCCTCATTCTCAGCACTCAGGATATGTCCTTAATATTGAAGTAAATCCAACAGAAGTTGATGTAAACGTTCATCCAAGGAAATTAGAGGTTCGTTTTGCAAATGAATCCAGTATTTTTAGAGGAATATTTCATGCAATCCAGAGTAGGTTAGATTGAGTGAGTTTGATTAATCTGTGAGATTGATGAGAAGCAGGATACCCACAAGGAGTATCCCTACAGGGAGACAATGTAGGGTCACCCTTTATGGGTAACCTGAAAGGAGAAAAAAATCAATATTATACCGGGTCAGGAACAAAGTTTAAATCGTATTCCCCCTACAAAAATACTTCACCAAATCCAAGCCAGTGAAAAATATGAGAAACACTTAATTTTTCAGAAAAATTACTAAACAATATAACTCCCCTCTCCTCCAAAGGAGAGGGGTTGGGGGTGAGGGAAGATTTCTGAGACATTCATTATACACCACTTTGAATTATTATCTGACAAATGCACAATAGCTATATCTGTGTGCAAACACAAGAAGGCTTAAAAATACTAGACCAACATGCTCTTGCAGAGAGAATAATTTATGAGAAACTGATAAGTGAACAATACAAGTGAATTACTCAAGGATTACTTATTTGAGAGAGTGTGAATCTTTCTCACTCAGAACAGAGTATTGTTGAAAAACATAAAAATATTTTTGAAGAAATGTGATTTGAAATAGAGCTACTTTCAAATGGAATCATTATGATAAATGCTATTCCTGACTTTATCAAAAAAGAAAAAGTGTGAGCAATTATTGAGTGAGTAATATCTGATATTGGTCAATTAGGAAATAAAAAAAGTCTTACTCTAGAAGAAGTAAGAAATAAAATTTTTGCATATACCAGTTGTAGATCAGCTATTAAATTTGGCCATAAACTGAGCCTATTTGAAATGAACAAACTTCTTCATGATAGTGTAATAGATTATTCAGCGACCTGCCCTCATGGTCGCCCTGTAGTGTTTGATATAGATTTACAAGAGTTGCAAGAGAAATATGAAAGGTAGTTATTTATAGACCCAGGGAGCAACAGCATAGAGAATTGTTCCACTCATAAGAAGAAGAATAAGTCCAAGAAGAGATTTAATAATAAATTCCTTTGATTTAGTTTTCATTGATTCATCAGCTCATCACATAGAATACATTATTCAACCTACTACCAGCATAAGTACAGCTAACAGACCAGCTATGAATGTGAAGTATTTAAGAAGTTTTCACATAATGTCCATAATAGAACCAAATCAAGATTTAATTTCACACTTATAGAGTCACTCATTGCTTCCAGAATCTTGTTTTTTACACTTTGCTCAAGGAACTTTTTCTGTGACATAGATTGTATTCACTTTTCCTTTAGGTGTATCTCAATCAGCATATGTATGTGTAATAACTCAAAAAGCTGTAAAACAAGAAAGAGCAATAAGAATGTTAATAATAGTTTTTTTCATGAGTATTTTATAAAGTAATTAAGTCATTTAAGAATGTTACCATTACAATGAGTAAAAGAATTGCAATAATAGTATTAATAATAATTGCTTTGGCTTTTTTAATTCTTTCTTCATCACCATTAGAACTAATATAATAATATCCTGCTAGAGTCAAAAAGAAAATGACAACAGGTCCAGCAAATAGAAGTGCTAAATTCGTAAGTTGACTAAATATTTTGCTCCCAAGTGCAATATCTCAAGTGATACTAAGCCTTTTCCACCCTTCAATCATCCCAACAAAAATCATAGCAAATATTGAATAGAGGATTTTGTTTTTCGCTTCAGTAATTTTTTCTTCTTTTCATCTAGAGGTCATAATTTTAATACCAGCCATAACAAGTACAAAGAGTGCTACTCAGAAGATAAAGACTTCTAAGAATCAAGTGATAGACCCAAGAATTCATTTGAAAGAATCAAGATTTACAAACCAACTCACGCTACTTTCATCTGTAAATGCTCATCATTCGCTTCAAGCATTAATGGCTCCACCACTTTTTCTGTCATCAATATATATAGCAGAATAAATAGTTCAGGGGATATTAATAAATACAAGGGCAATAAGAGAGTACCAGAGTTGGTTCTTTGATTTAGAAAGTTTATCCTCGTCTGTTCCCATTGATATAATCATTGTTACTCAAATATAGACAATGTAGATAACAAGAAGTCATTGAAGTATTAGTTTTAGAATTCTAAGTATTTTAAATCAAAAACTATTAGCGCTCTCAACAATATTTCATGTTCAAGCAATATGTTCAATTGAAACATCTTTTATTTTGTCTATTCATCAAAGTGTAGGAATATCTACTACTCAGGCAAAAAGATCTCCAAAACTTATCAGTATAAGAAATGCAAGTGCTATAAGAATTTTTCTAATGTAATTCATAATTGTATATTAAATATAATTGTTTTAGCCTAATTGAGTTTTATCAAGAAGGAAGAAAGTAAGAATAAGGTAGTTCATAATAAGTATAAATATACCAATCACTATATATATAAGTGAAGTCTTTGCTTTTTTAATTTTTTCTTCATCACCATTTGAGAAGATAATCTGAGCTCAAGCATATATTATCATGATAACAACAGCTATTCAAACAAAACCATTGAGCCAATTTATAATCTTAAATATAATTGAAGCTCATTGTTCAATATCTGTGGCAGTACAATTTATATTATTTTTAGTATCACAGAGTGTTTTTGAATAGGTAGTTTTTACAATAAGTCCTGAAATTTTAATAACTATAAATCCAATAATTGCATAGAATATAGACATTTTTCAAGATTTTGCTTTCTCCTCATCTCAAGCAGAGGTCACTATTCTATAGAATGCAAATATAGCAATAGCTATGAAGAAAAAGCTAGCAGCTGTTTCAAGTAGTTTTATAAGTGGAATCACAATTCATTGAAGGATATCATTTGCAAGTCCTCATCCAATAGATTTATTAAATGTAGTCATTACAAGTGAGTAGGCCAGTTGCATTATCACAATTCATATAGTAATCCAAAAAATTCATTTTTTAAATTTCCCAAATTCCTCTTCAGAGTTTTCAGTGAAGAGTAGACGTAAAACGATAATAAGAAAATATATTGATGCAATTGCAAAAAAGAGGTTTTTCAAAGCCCTAGCTACCTTCACAAGCATAACAAAAATTCATTTGTCTCAGCCTTCAGCATCTGCTTCTATAAATCTTTGGTCGCTATTTCAAATAGTCTCTAGTTTAGTGTTTCTCTTTTCTCCTTTTTGAGAATTTCCTGTATCAAGTTCTTGATCCAAAAGATTTGCTGGACCTCCTGTTGAATTGCTCGTAATATTCAACCCCTCATCCGTATTTTTTGTTTGTGTATTTTCTACATAGTTTACATTTAATTCTGCAGCATATGAACTAAAAGATCAGATACTAAAAAGTAAGCTAAGAGTCAAGAGTATTTTTAAAACTATTTTCATAAGTATTTTTTAAAATTATTTTATTCAGGCATTATTCAAAGCCTTGCCTCAATTTCCATATCCACATATTTTTTCTTTCTTCAGTATTTACGTCTAGAGTATTCTTTAATTACTCAGGCAACTTTTCTGTTTTGGTAAGAGTTATCCCAGATAGTTTTAATATCAAATGGACGACTAGAGGAATTATCTATATTGAGTTTAACATAAGTTGTGAAATTTGCAATTCCTATAATATCTTGTTGAGAAAGTACAGGAGCATATTCTTTTTCCATATATTCAGCATCATCAGCACCAACCTTGAAAGATTGAATAGTTCAAGCATTACCAAATACTGCATCTTTAATTGATGGTTTGTCTCACTTTTTAGAACCTCATCATATCTGAGCAATAAATTGGTGAGCCATAATAAGTGCAAGGTGATACTTTCTGGCTTCAGATAATATTTCTCCAAATGTCTCAGTAGCAAAATTTTGGAACTCATCTACATAGAAGTAGAAATCCTTTCTCTCATCTTCAGGCATATCAGCTCTACTCATAGCAGCCATGCTTATTTTTGATACAAATATCAATCAAAGGAGTTGAGCATTAAGTGCACCAATCTTTCATTTAGACAAGTTTACGAGTAGTACTTTTTGATTATCCATTATTTCCCTAATATTGAAAGCAGATTTTGGTTGTCCAATAATATTTCTAATGGTAGTATTTGTGATAAATGGTCCAAATTTTGAGGAGAAATATGGTATCATTTCTTGTTTTTCTCTATCTCAAGTATTTGCATATTCATGATCCCAGAATGCTTTTACTACAGGATTTTTAATTTTAGAGGTTTTGTATTTCATGAAAGCATCATCTACAAAGAGTCTTGGAACATCAATAATGGTTCCTCAATCTTCTTGATCCTCCATTAATGTCAAACACCCATTTCTAAAGTAGTGTTGAATTCTTGGACCAAATATTTCATCACCAAATATTTTAATAAATATTTCAGTAGCATCCATAGCTGCTCTATCCATTTCTCTTTTTTGAGCATCAGGGTCTTTTGAAATTACTTCAAGCATGTTAAGTCCCATTGGTCTTTCATCATCAGCAGGATCAAAAAGAATTATATCTTTAGCTCTCTCTTTTGGAGCAAAACTTAACACATCCTCAACTAAATCCCCATGTGGGTCAACTACACACAGTCCATCTCCATTCCGCAAGTCTTGCCTTGCTAAGTATCCAATATATACTGATTTACCTCAACCAGATTTTCAAATAACATAGTGATGTCTTGATCTGTCTCCTCTGGAAAAATAGATAGGAGTTTTTTTATTTCTATATTCATTCCATCCAAGTAATACTCAATCCTTGTATACAGGAAATCCTCACAAGTGTCTGTGTACATTTTTTACTTTTCCATTTTGATCCTTTTCAGGCATTATGGTTTTTTGTGTAGGAGTTTTAAGATTATGTGGAGCAGGAAGTTTTTTGTATTCTAACCAATTAATAAGAGGAGACCTATTATAATTTACATCAGGAAAATGATACATAGTTGATACTTCATCAGAAGAAAAGTATGAAATATTTTGAAAAAATCCTACCAATTTATGCTTAAATGCAAAATGCCTAATTGGAGTAAAAATAAATGGAAAAGCGTCCTCAAGCATTTGAGGATTATCAAGACTATTATTATATTCATCTGTAAAAATACTAGCAGCAGCTACAATTGCATGCACACCATTTTCACAATTTTGATATTTTGGAGAACTTACTACCACTCTAATTGATGTTTCAAAGTTAGGTTGGGCAGCAGCTTCTCACATAAGTTTTTGAGCTTCTGTTTCTGCTTGATTAAATATTTTATATGAATCTCCTTCACTGGCTCAGGGAGCATTATTTCAACCTCATACCATAGCATCAGCTCATTGAAACAGAGCAACTATTGGATTAAAGAGTAAGCCAAAAGGAGCCCAAACAAATTTAAGAATTCATTTTTTATTTTTTTTGTATTTTCATTTTGCCACTAATCATGCTGCATTTTTCGCTTTTTTATTCCAATTTGATCCTTCAGGCTTAATAACTACTTGATATACAGCAGTGTCCGTTTTATCAAGTCAACCAAATACATTAATGAAATTATTTAGTGGATCATCTTCTAAGTATTTAAAGGTTTTTATTGGATAGACATCATCATGCTCTTTTCATAATGAAGCTGCTCTCATTTTATTCCCTTTTTGTTTGAGATTGACATAGTCTTTCTTTGAATCAATCACTTCAATTTCAGCATTATTATAGAGAGAAGTAATATGTTGAGAAATAAGTCCTACATAGTTATCATATGTCACTACAAAAAAGGTAACTTGCCCCTTATCATAAACTAGTTCTAGACTAATTTTTGAATGTCCAAAAATTCAATTTAAAAGTGTATCTTTTAAACCAGCCTCAGCAAGCTTATGAATTGCCTTATAAAACATAGACATTATCCCAGCTTTTTCCTTGAAATCTTTTTTAGTTTCTCTTTCTTTATCTAGTTTAGAATCAGCTCTCGGAAGAGTTATCTTGAGATACCTTAAATGTTTAGAATAATATATTTCAAACATAAGCTGAATGATTTTCCATATAACAAGAAGTACAATAAGTATGAAAAATATTTTGATAGCCCAAATAATATAGAATTGTGTTGTTTCCCAGAAGTTACTAAAAAATCATCAAGTACTACTTGAAGTTTCTTCTCTCTTAAAATTGGAGTCAGGATTATAGAGAGCTGATTTTAGTTCTATATCCTTATTCCCAGTAAGTCTTGCTGTAGCTGAATGTATTCAAGCTAGAGAAGCTACAATGATGTAAAAAATGAATTTTATTTTTTGCATGTATCCTTTTTTTATTAATACTTTTACTATTTACTTCTTTTATAATATCATAGTTTGTTTTTAATGTGAACATAATAGACTTGACAATAAGATTATAGTGATTATATTGTAATTCTATTTTATTTATAAAATTTATTAAAAAAATATGGTAAGAGAATTTAAAGAGTACCCACAAGTAAATTTATCTGATTTCACAGATGAATCTTCAGCCATAAGGATAGACACTCAAAACAGTACAAATGATATAATTTCAGTAAGAGAAAAACTTCTTGCTAGTCCATTAGAGGAAATAAAATCACTCAGACCTTGAACAAGAGAAATGTTAGAAAAATATTTTTGATGTTCAATATTAGAAGATTTAGTGAATCTAGATATAGAAAGGATTATTAGATATGACCAATCAAAAAATGGTGATAATATATTTAAGGCAAAAAGAATAGAAAATTTAAAAAATGTTCTTGACACTGCTCAGATTCCATATACAAACAAGTGACCTGCTCATTCATGTTATAACACAAGAACTATTCAAAGTTTATTTATGAGAGAATGGGAGGATAATAGAGAAACTCTCATTGTTTTAAACAGAATTTTAGAATTAGGACAAACTACAGATGAATACCCTACTATTAGACAAACTGATGGAGGATATAAAAATTACTATGAATTAACACCTACTGACATTGAATGAGTAAGTTTAAAGGATTTTAAAAAAGAATATGAGAAAATTATTCAATCAAACAGAG
>Ga0256840_1002128_pt1 | contig 17696 bp, 16 predicted proteins | sample 355202metaG_FD_185969 | JGI IMG/M metagenome (GOLD analysis project Ga0256840, IMG submission 185969) | Hydrothermal vent microbial communities from Mid Atlantic Ridge, Atlantic Ocean - 355-202 | ecosystem: Environmental > Aquatic > Marine > Hydrothermal vents | place: Atlantic Ocean: Mid... | reverse complement strand
AAATATTGCTGGGAAACAGCAATCGCTGTTGATTTTCTGTTGGGGCTGTTTTAAATAAAGGGGTCATTCGCTTATTTTACACTTTATTCTTTGTTAGTTCTCGGACAGCCTCCTAGGCTCAGGTTCAAGAATAATGCCATATTTTTGACTAACTGAGTCAATAATTTCTTCTGCAACTGACCATAGTTGCTTTCCTGTGGTATTTCCATAATTAACCAAAACTAGCGCATGTTTTTCAGATACCCCAGCATCCCCTTTTCTATATCCTTTCCATCCACAGCTATCAATAAGCCACGCGGCGGAAGTTTTTATTTCGGTTTTTGATTGAGGGTAACCCATAAAATCAGGATAATTTGCTTTTATGGCTTCCCATTGATCTATATTTAAAACAGGGTTTTTAAAGAAACTTCCTGCGTTTCCTATTACTTTAGGGTCAGGTAACTTGCTTTGGCGTAATTCTATTATAGCATCACTTATTAATTTTGCATTTGGCTCCAATCCTTTCAGTTTCTCCTGTACCCCAGCATAGTTTATTTTCCATTGTGGTTTTTTAGGCAAGGAAAAAGTTACCGAGCTAATTAATAATTTATCCAGCCCATAGGCTTTAAAAAAGCTCTCTCGATAGCCAAACTGACATTGTTCTTTGTTAAACTCCAGCACATCACCGTTTTCTAGATTAATGGCTTGAAGCGAATAAAAATGATCAGCCAGCTCAACCCCATACGCACCAATATTTTGTATGGGGGCTGCGCCTACAGTGCCTGGTATTAAGGATAAATTTTCCAAGCCTGCATAGCCTTGCGAGATCGTCCAGCGCACAAAATTATGCCAATTTTCACCTGCTGCTACCGAGATATAGGTCGCATCAGCATCTGCTTCGACTATTTCTTTTCCTGATAAGCAAATCTTGGCGGCTAAGCCCTGATAATCATTCACAAACAATAAATTACTGCCACCACCTAATAAAAGTGTAGGTAAATCTGTTTTTTCTTTCCATTCTAATAACTCATGAATATCCTCTAGATTATGAATTTCGGTGTAAAATTTTGTGGTGGCATTGACCCCAAAGGTGTTTAGATCTTTTAAAGATCTGTTTTTGTTAATTTCCATGACGCAGATTCTACTTTATTCTGTTAAGATTCGCGCTTCTTTATTCTTAAGTAAATTGACGGGGAAATCATGGCTTCTCAAAAAGTAAAAAAAGTCGTTCTTGCCTATTCAGGCGGTCTGGATACATCAATCATCATTAAATGGTTGGAAGAAAACTACGGTTGCGAAATCGTTACTTTCACCGCTGATGTTGGTCAAGGTGAAGAGGTAGAGCCAGCACGCGCTAAAGCTAAGGCGGCAGGCATTAAAGAGATTTATATTGAAGATTTGCGTGAAGAATTTGTACGTGATTTTGTCTTCCCCATGTTTCGTGCGAATACTGTCTATGAAGGTGAATACCTGCTAGGAACATCTATTGCACGCCCACTTATTTCAAAACGACTTATTGAAATCGCTAATGAAACTGGTGCAGATGCTATTGCACATGGTGCAACAGGCAAAGGCAATGATCAGGTACGTTTTGAACTTGGGGCTTATGCACTTAAACCTGGTATCAGTATTATTGCCCCTTGGCGTGAGTGGGATTTAAACTCACGTGAAGAGCTAATGGCTTATGCAGAAAAAAATGGTATTGAAATTGATTATCAAAAACAAGGTAAAAAATCACCTTATTCAATGGATGCCAATTTATTACATATCTCTTATGAAGGTGATATTTTAGAAGACCCGTGGAATGAAGCAGAAGACGATATGTGGCGCTGGTCAGTATCACCAGAACAAGCACCTGACGAGCCTACCTATATTGAACTCACCTATAAAAAAGGCGACCCTGTTGCTTTAAATGGTGAAGAGCTAAGCCCTGCAAACATGCTTGAAACCTTAAATAAACTCGGTGGAGAAAATGGTATCGGTCGCTTAGATATTGTAGAAAACCGTTACGTTGGCATGAAATCACGCGGTTGTTATGAAACACCTGGCGGAACAATCATGTTGCAAGCTCACCGCAGTATGGAAACATTAACACTAGATCGTGAAGTCGCCCATCTTAAAGATTCACTTATGCCCAAGTATGCCGAGCTGATTTATAACGGCTACTGGTGGAGCCCTGAGCGTGAGATGATGCAGAAAATGATTGATGAATCTCAAGAGTATGTTAATGGAACCGTTCGTCTCAAACTCTACAAAGGCAGTGTTACCTGTGTAGGACGCAAATCAGAGAACTCATTATTTGATGAGGCAATTGCAACATTTGATGATGATGAAGGCGCATATAATCAAGCTGATGCAGAAGGCTTTATCAAGCTGAATGCCCTACGGTTGCGTATTGCTTCACAGAAAGGTCGTGATCTATTGGCTAAGAAGTAGTTTATGGAAACCCTGATCAAGTCCAATTATTTTTAGCTTGCCAAATCTGCCGATATTTTCCACGAAGATCGGCGCAATAGAATAACTATTGCGTCTCACTTCATGAAAAATAGCGACAGATTTTTCTGCGCTAAAATCTAATCGACTTAATCAGGTTTTCCTTACAAGGAATAACACACAAGAAATATGTAAAAAAAGGGGGGGATGGGTATTAGTGTATAAGCTAATACACCATCCCCCCCTTTTTTTATACTTTTTTACCTGAATGACAGATAACTGATGAAAACCATTTTCAAAGAGTATATACGAGTCACTTGGGAGAAGCGTTGGGGCTTTCTTCTGGTTATGATTGGCGTTACAACAGCGACTATTCTGGGGATTTATGTGCCTATCTTTTACAAAAACATAGCCAATGGATTCGCGCAACCTTATAGCCCTGAAACTCTTGCTATGATGATGCATAATTTTTGGATGGTATTGTTATTTTATGCAGGTATCTGGATTTCATGGCGAGTGCTTGAAGTCGGTATTGTGCCTGTGGATGATGGCGGTGTTTGTTTGTTAAACAAGCGTTGTTTTACTGTGCTTAAACAGCAAAAGTATGACTTTTTTGAGAATAGTTTCTCAGGTAGTTTAATTAAGCAGGCAAGTCGTTTTTCGCGTGCTTATGAAACCATTATGGATTGGTTCATCTTTCAGCTAATGCAGAATGTTATTGGTATTAGCTTTGCTTTTGTCTTGTTTTATCAACATTACCCCGAATTTGCCTATTATTTCTTGATTTGGGTTGTTGCTTACATTGCTTGGAGTGTTGGGTTTTCAATTTGGAAGCTCAAATTTGATCAAGCGGTTGCAACGAGTGATTCTAAACTCGGTGGTGCTTTTTCAGATGCGATTAGCAATATTTTCATCGTAAAGAGTTTTGCGCTAGAGAATAGTGAGCAGGCTAAAATTAATGAAAAAGCAGATATTGTTTATCATAAAACCAAAATTGCATGGATTCTAATGTTCATTGCTTTTGCAGTGCAGGGCATTATGACGATGGGTATCGAGTTGATACTGGTTTATTTGATGATAGGAAAATGGCAAGCGGGTGTATTTAATGTGGGTGAATTTGTTTTATTTCAGTCAATTTTATTGATATTGGTACAGCGTTTGTGGGAGTTTGGTCGCAACTTTAGAAACTTTTTTACTGCGCTGGCAGATGCCTCAGAAATGGCAGAAGTTTTTAGAATTGCTGATATTGAGAAGGATAGCCCTAATGCTAAACCGCTCATAATTAGTGAAGGTGACATACGTTTTGATAAAATCAATTTTGCTTATTCTGATTCTATAGTTAAGGATGAGGGCAGTAATAGTAATGACTTGTTTAAAGATTTTTCACTGCATATTAAAGCAGGTGAAAAGGTCGCACTCGTTGGGCATTCTGGCTCAGGTAAGACTTCGCTGACTAAATTATTGTTTAGATTCTCTGATCCACAAAAAGGCAAAATCTACTTTGATGAGCAAGAGGCAAAAGATTTCAGTTTAGAATCTTTACGCAAGCAGATTTCATTAGTACCACAACAACCTGAATTATTTCATCGCTCGGTGCGTGATAATATCACTTTAAATGAAGATGTTAGTGAGGAAGAGATTCGTATAGCGGCTCAAAAATCACAAAGCTTGGCATTTATTGAGAATCTGCCTGATAAATTTGAAACAATGGTAGGGGAGCGTGGTGTAAAGCTATCAGGTGGAGAAAGGCAGCGCATTGCACTGGCGCGAGCTTTTCTTGAAAATGCACCAATTGTAGTGCTTGATGAGGCGACTAGCGCACTTGATTCAATTACTGAAAAACAAATTCAAACGGCTATTTTTGAATTGATCAAACATAAAACAGCCATAGTTATAGCGCATCGCCTATCGACAATTTTACAGATGGATCGGATTATCGTATTGGAAACAGGCAAAATTATTGAACAGGGGACGCATCAACAGTTACTTGCGAAAAATGGAAAATATGCAGCTATGTGGAAACATCAAAGCGGCGAGTTTTTAAAAGCATAGTCGTGGAGAATAATAGTGAAGGATTTTTCTGAGAAATTATTAGCTTGGTATGATCAGCACGGACGAAAAGACTTGCCGTGGCAGCACGCTATAAACCCTTATCGTGTTTGGGTGTCTGAAATTATGTTACAACAAACGCAAGTAAAAACGGTTATCCCTTATTATCAAAAATTTATGGCAAGCTTTCCAGATATTCAATCATTGGCAAATGCAAAACAAGATGCCGTTTTAAAGCATTGGTCAGGTTTAGGTTATTATGCGCGCGCTCGCAATATGCATAAAGCCGCGAGAATGGTTTGTGATGATTTTGCGGGTATTTTTCCTAAAGACTTAGAGCAAATGCAGTTACTTCCGGGAATAGGGCGGTCAACAGCAGCGGCAATTCTTTCTATTTCGGGTAATCAAAAGCAAGCAATTTTGGATGGCAATGTTAAGCGTGTTATTAGTCGAGTATTTATGATTGAAGGCTGGTCGGGTAGGTCTGAGACTTTAAAAGAAATGTGGAGTTTAGTTGAGGAGCTAGTACCAGATCAGCGCAATGCTGACTATACGCAGGCAATTATGGATTTAGGCGCAACAGTTTGCACACGTAGTAAGCCACAATGTGAAAATTGCCCATTTCAGAGCGATTGTTTGGCTTATCAGCAGAATGTGATTGAGCATTTTCCAGCGAAGAAACCTAAGAAGAAACTCCCTGAGAGATATGCTGTGATGTTAATCATTCAAGATCATCACAAGGCAGTGTTTATGCAAAAACGTCCTCCCGTAGGGATTTGGGGTAGCCTATGGTGCTTTCCACAATTTGATGATGAGATGCTTGCTCAAGAATGGTTGCGTGAGTATTTTTTATTAAAGGCTAAGGGGTTATTAGAAAAAAGCAAAAAGCAGGAGCAACTTATCCATACTTTTAGTCATTTTCGCTTAACTATTCAACCTATTATTATTAATTTACCCTTGAGTAGTGATCTAAAAACCCCATTGAATAAAAGAGTGATGGAGACTGATGATTCTCTCTGGTATAACATCAACAGCGAATTTAGCGGTGGTTTAGCAAGCCCCGTACAAACATTATTGAATAAACTAAAGTAAGGAAATTTAAAATGGCACGTATGGTTAATTGTGTAAAGTTAGGAAAAGAAGCAGAAGGTTTGGATACACTCACCTATCCAGGTGATTTAGGGCAACGAATTTTTGATGGAATCTCAAAAGAAGCATGGCAGGGATGGGTTAATCACCAAACTATGTTATTAAATGAATATCGTCTGTCACCTATAAACCCAAAAGATCGTAAGTTTTTAGAAGAAGAAATGGAGAAGTTTTTATTTGGTGATGGCGCTTCTGCTGTTGATAATTTCGTACCCGAGTAAATTCTAAAAAGTGTAAAAAAGAGGGGGGATGGGTTATAAATCACACTCAATAAAAAGCCCGATACATTAGATCGGGCTTTTTATTGCGCTCTTTATATAGTGCTAGAATTGAAGGTTGGGTTAGATTATTGAGCGTAGCGAAATAACGTAACCCAACAATTGCAGATTAAATTCTGCTGGCTTACGTTACCTCGCTAATGCCATGCAACGGCAACCTAACCCAACCTGTGATGATCTTATCCCGCCTGAAGTTGACAGCCCTAAAAAGTGTAAAAAAAGGGGGGGGATGGGTTATAAATCACACGCAATAAAAAGCCCGATACATTAGATCGGGCTTTTTATTGTGCTCTTTATTCTTTATATAAGGCTAGGAGGCTGTCCGAGAACTAAGAATTGACTGCAAATCCCATAAATATCATAATCTGAGCTTATCAAATTCGTTAAATAGAACAACTATTCGCCTCTTTTGATAAGCTCACCTTATGATATCTCTGGAATTTTCGTTTCAATCCTAGTTCTCAGACAGCCTCCTAGTATATAGAGCGTTTATTTAATTTTTGCTTCTTTAAACTCAACATGCTTGCGTACTTTAGGATCGTACTTTTTTAATACTAACTTTTCAGTCATGGTACGTTTGTTTTTAGTTGTTGTGTAGTAGTAACCTGTTCCTGCTGTTGAAACAAGTTTGATTTTATCACGCATGATTTATTCTCCTGTAATCTTGCTTAGCTATTTTTAGCTATCGGCTTAAACTTTTTCGCCGCGAGCACGAATCTCAGCTAATACGGCATCAATACCTTTTTTGTCGATGATACGCATACCTTTTGCGGTTAGACGTAATTTAACAAATCGGTTTTCACTCTCAACCCAAAAACGGTGAGTATGTAAATTAGGTAAAAAACGACGTCTTGTCTTATTATGAGCGTGTGAAACATTGTTTCCTACTACAGGACGCTTACCTGTTACCTGGCATACTTTAGCCATGATAATTCTCCAAACTTATATTCAAAATGCTTTTTGCAAGACTTTAAGCACAGTTATGTGCAAATGTTATGCGGAAGCTGAAAGGCGCGTAATCATATACAATCATGCGCAAACCAGCAAGTGTATTTTAGCTAAATTACAAAAAATAATTAGACTGATAAGGTTTTCATTAACGAAGAAAGCTTTGATATGCTGGGTTATCTGTTTCTTCCCAGTGTTCATAGCCTAGCTCCTGCAAAAACTGGCAGAATTGAGGGCGTTCCTCAGGGGGGACTTGTATGCCTGTGAGTACTCGCCCAAAATCTGAACCGTGATTGCGATAATGAAAAAGACTGATATTCCAGTTGCCTCCCATGCTTTCTAAAAAGTGTAATAAGGCACCAGGACGCTCAGGAAAGCGGAAACGATAGAGTACTTCATCTTTTACGCCCGAAGCATGTCCACCGACCATAAAGCGCAGGTGAACTTTGGCAACTTCATTGTCGCTAAGATCAAGTACCTCATAACCTTTATTGCTTAGATTGAGGATGATTTTGTCTTTTTCTTTATCACCTTCGCTTATTTTAATCCCTGTAAAAACTTGAGCCTTGCTTGAATCAGCATAACGATAGTTAAATTCGGTGATTGCACGATCACCAATAGCCTCACAAAAAGTTTTAAAACTATTTGGCTTTTCAGGAATGGTTACAGCTAGGATGGCTTCTCGTTTTTCGCCTAGTTCAGCGCGCTCAGCAACATGGCGCAAACGATCAAAATTGATATTTGCTCCGCTGGTGATGGAGATAACTTGTTTGTTTTTAATCCCATGTTGTGCAAGATATTTTTTTAGCCCTGCGGTTGCTAATGCCCCCGCAGGTTCTAGCATGGTGCGGGTATCTTCAAAGACATCCTTGATTGCCGCACAGGTTTCATCGGTACTCACAAGTATCATTTCATCAACTACTTTTTGTGCAATTTTAAATGGAGTTTTGCCTGTTTGACGCACTGCTGCTCCATCAGCAAAGGTACCAATACTTTCTAGTAAAACGCGTTTATTTTGCTTAAACGCCTGATACATACTAGGGGCTTCTTCGTGTTCAACACCGATGATTTTAGTTTCTGGGCTTAGATATTTAATATAGCTGGCAATGCCTGAAATTAGCCCACCTCCGCCTACGGCAACAAAAATATAGTCGATCGGGTCAGGGTGCTGGCGTAACAGCTCCATGCCAATAGTGCCTTGCCCTGCAATAACATCCAAATTATCAAAAGGATGAATAAATGTCATACCTTCTTTGTCTGCCAGTTGCATTGCGTGAGCATAGGCATCATCAAAGTTATTGCCGATTAAGACAGCGTTACCACCAAATGACTCCACTCCTTTTACCTTTATCTCAGGGGTAATTTTAGGCATCACGATAGTCGTTTTTATGCCTAGTTTTTGACCTGAAATAGCAACACCCTGTGCATGATTTCCCGCTGAAGCAGCGACGACACCTTTCGCTTTAGCTGCATCAGAAAGTTGAAACATACAATTAAATGCGCCACGCAATTTGAAGGAAAATACGGGTTGTAAATCTTCGCGTTTAAATAAAATTTGATTTTTACAGCGTTTACTGAGTGATTTCGCCTGCTCTAAAGGGGTTTCGTTTGCCACGTCATAGACTCTGGCGGTAAGTATTTTTTCAATTAGTTTATTTGAGTTCATAGGTGTGGACTGTACAAGTAGATTAATAATGGTGCAACAGTTATTATCTATTACATCTTAAATAAAGGGTTTTTTTTATGGCACAAGCAATGACACAAGATGAAATGAAAAAAGCAGCAGCAGAAGCGGCATTAGAATATGTTGAATCAGGTATGATTGTCGGTATCGGGACTGGCTCTACTGCCAATCACTTTATTGACTTGCTGGCAGGCATTAAAGGCAAAATTGATGGTACTGTTGCCAGCTCAATAGCTAGCGAAGAGCGTTTAAAAAGCCACGGCATTCCTGTTATGGATTTAAATAATGCTGGGCAGCTTTCTATTTATGTGGATGGTGCAGATGAATCAGACAAGCATCTAAACTTGATTAAAGGTGGCGGTGGAGCATTAACCCGTGAAAAGATTGTTGCTGGCGCGAGTGATAAGTTTATTTGTATTGCAGATGAAAGCAAGCTGGTAGATGTGATGGGTAAATTTCCATTGCCAGTAGAAGTCATTCCTATGGCGCGTAGTTTTATTGCTAGAGAAATCGTAAAAATGGGTGGTAATCCAGTATTGCGCGAAGGTTTTACGACAGACAATGGCAATATTATTATAGATATACATGGGCTTGAAATTATGCAACCCGTCAAAATGGAGGCTGATTTTAATCAGCTCCCTGGCGTAGTTACTATTGGTCTGTTTGCCCAGCGCCCTGCTGATGTCCTGATTTTAGGTACACCAAATGGTGCAAAAGTAGTGTAAAACTAAAGACAACGATTCAATTACGTCAGGTTGAACCTGTCCCAGCCTTAAGGAAATCCTGATTAAGTCGATTAGAATTTAGCGCAGAAAAATCTGTCGCTATTTTTCATGAAGTGAGACGTAATAGTTATTCTATTGCGCCGATCTTCATGGAAAATATCGGCAGATTTGGCAAGCTAAAAATAATTGGACTTGATCAGGGTTTCCTTAACCGGCTTCTTTTTCGATAGGTTCTACCAGTCTTAATTCTTCATTCTTAATACGGTTAAATATTTCTTCACGATGAACAGCCACCTCTCTGGGTGCATCAATTCCAATTCTTACTTGGTTACCTTTAACCCCTAATACCGAAATACTAATATCGTCCCCAATCATTAGTGCTTCACCAACTCGCCTTGTTAGAATTAACATCCTTTAAATCTCCATCATTATAATAAGTAGCCACGTTCCTGCGACTATTTCTTTTCATTCCCAATACAAAATCTGATTTAACAACTTGTTTTTCAGACAGTCACTAGTAAGAATCGCATATTGGAGCTGAACAGAGACTTAATTAGGCATTTTTACAACACTTTTTCTTTTGAAAAATTTATAGAAGAGAGTAGTTTGTAGCTAAGTGCTAGGAGGCTGTCCGAGAATAGAGAGCCTACTGCGGAAAAGCTGAATTTGGCTATATTCCCCCCCAATTTTCGGTGAATAGAACAACTATTCCCCTCAAATTGGTGAAAAATCTAGCTCAAATCAGCTTTCCCTCGCTACGACTCCTATTCTCAGACAGCCTCCTAGGAGGCTGTCCGAGAACTAAGAATTGACTGCAAATCCCATAAACATCATAATCTGAGCTTATCAAATTCGTTAAATAGAACAACTATTCGCCTCTTTTGATAAGCTCACCTTATAATATTTCTGGCATTTTCGTTTCAATCCTAGTTCTCAGGCAGCCTCCTAGTGATCTCATATATTCAGTTTTAATCAACAAAGTTTTATTGTGTTGCAATGCTACAACATTCTTGTAGAGAAGCTGTGCGAGTATAGAATCTATCGAAAAAATGCAAAAAACAAGGGGGGATGGGTTATTGTACAGTACAGGGTAAATTTATTTTCTAATGTGACCTAGGTTACATACCTAGAAATAACTCTTTTGCTATTCTTGTTTTGCTTTAGGAATATTCCTAATTTATTTTGTAAAACAAAGGAAACTATTATGAAAAACGAAGGTGGAATTGATCGTATTATTAGAATTATCGCAGGTCTGGCTGTAATTGGCTGGGGTGTGTATGCAAATAACTGGTGGGGTGCAGTTGGTGCTGTGCCATTATTGACGGGGCTGGTGGGCTGGTGTCCTGCTTATATGTTGTTTGGTATTAAGACTTGCCCTACAGATAAAAAGTAATTTATTATTTGGGTGGTTAACTAATACCTGAATCCGTGAGGCTAATGCGGATATGAGGGATAAGGTATTGGTTTCACAGTGGAATTAAAAAATCTTAGCTTCACCCATAGGTTAAGCGGGTATTTTTTAAACCGCTGTGGAATCAATAACTGGTTCATCATGCCGTAGTAGCCTCACAGATTCAGGTAATACCCTGAATCCTGTGCCGTAGTGACCTCACGGATTCAGGATTAAGACTTTGTTGAAGGAAATTCTTTTATATAAATATCTTGCTTAGAGAAGGGGATTTCAATATCTTCTTCATTAAATCTTTTATAAGTTGCCACATTTAACTTATCTAAAGTACGTCCGCGCAATTCTGGGTCTTCTATCCAGCAAAGCAGTTCAAAATCAAGGCTTGAATCACCAAAGTTTCGGAAGCGAACTCTTGGCTCTGGGTGTTTGGTCACGAGTGGTTCATTCTTGGCAATATCCATTAAAACCTCCCGTACTTGATCAATATCAGTACCATAGGCAACACCCACTCTAACTCTAATTCTGAATTTGGGATTTGGTCCACCACTTTGGTTAGTAACTTTGCTATTACCCATGATAGAGTTTGGTACTGTCACTTCTACATCATCCCGTGTGACTAGACGCGTGCTTCGCAAGCCTATATGAGTTACTTTTCCGCGCTGATTACCGTCAAGAACCACATAATCACCGATCTTATAAGGTGAATCTGCCAGAATAAATACCCCTGAAAATAGATTCGCAAGAGTATCCTTTGCCGCAAAACTCACTGCTAAACCCACAATACCTGCTGATGCGACCCAAGCCGTCATGTCAATTCCCCAGACTTGGAAAATGATATAACCCGCTATAGCAAAAATAATAACTTTAGAAAGATTATCAAATAAAGGCAGAGTTTGCGGTTGAATCAAACGATGATCTTTAGAGCCCCAAGCAAGTTGATGCAGCACAATTTTAGAAACACGAATTAATGCCACCATCCAAATTATGACACCAATTGTTTGGAAGCCATTAATTAACTTAACTGTTAATTCAAGGGATAGCGGCATAATCCTGACAGCAGTAGAAAAGCCCGTAATGACCAGAGAGTAATAAATAGGGGGTCTGGCAATCACCAATAAACGGTCATCTAAATAAGTTTTCGTTCTGCTGGTGAGTATTTTGAGAAAGCGAAAAATCAGCCAAGAAAGCAGAGATGCAATAATAAACGTGATTAGAAAAACAGCCCCCCCTTGAAACCAAGGCTGATTTTCAAATAAATTTAAAATAGGCTGTAAATAGCTTAGAAAGGAGTCAAATTGATCCATGTTTTCAAGTCATGACCAGAAATTAATGAGTATACCCATCCCCCCCCTTTTTTATAGTTTTTTCTTAAGATATATCTGTAGAATGCTTGTGCTGTGTCATGAATCCAGCTAGAATCCCCGATCTGTTTTCAGTCATTCGGCTAATTATTACAGGCGCGTAGCTCAGTTGGTTAGAGCACCACCTTGACATGGTGGGGGTCGGTGGTTCGAATCCACTCGCGCCTACCAAACAGCAGTTCATAGCAGTTCACAAATACTTTGAAATCCGCATTCTAGTGAGTTTTTTTGTGCCTTTGTTTTTCGTACCAGTTCGTCCGCATTCGCACAGCTTAGAGGTATTTGGCAGGGTATTTTTACTTTGTTAATCTCAGATACCTTCCTAGAATTTCTCCTTATTGTGGTTTAACTTGATTTGAATCAGTGCTTTAATTTGTCATGCTGGTTTTCTTGAGTTTTGATTGTCTCAGGTTCATGCGCTTGCGAATAGTATTAATATCCCAACTAGTTAAATTAGAAATAGTCTGTGTTTCTTTTTTTGGTGCTTGGGAAGTGTTTGGCTAAGTTTTCAAACATTGACTTGTAGAAAGTACCAAAATCCTTCAACAAAAATTCTAAATCATAATTGCTCAACGTATTCCATGCACGTTCCTAAGGAAAGCCCTGATCAAGTCTAATTATTTTTAGCCTCGCTAAATCTCCCGCTATTTTTCTGCGCTAAATTCTAATCGACTTAATCAGGTTAAATGAAATACTTAATTTATAAGGCTATCTGAAAAAGCCTCCTAGTTAATTACTGATACTTCTCATTAAAATCAAAAAACTTCATGCAAGTGTTTGCACTTCATGGTAAAACACATTTTTATTTCTCCCTAAATCTTATATAGGAATTCACAATGACACGTAAGTATAACTTCAGTGCCGGCCCTGCGATGTTACCGCAGGAAGTATTAGAACAAGCTCAGGCAGAAATGCTGGACTGGAATGGTAGTGGTATGTCTGTTATGGAGATGAGCCACCGTGGTAAGGAATATATGTCGATAGCCACAGAAGCTGAAGCTGATTTGCGTGATGTTATGTCTATTCCTGAAAATTATAAAGTGCTGTTTTTACAAGGTGGAGCAAGCTCTCAATTTGCAGCTATTCCTTTGAATCTGTTGCGTGGCAATGATAGTGCTGATTATGTAAATACAGGTGCTTGGTCTAAAAAAGCCATTGCAGAGGCTAATCGTTACTGCTCTGTCAATGTGGTTTCAAGTTCTGAGGATAATAATTTCTCAAGCATATTGCCATTTGAAGGCTGGGATATTAACCCCGATTCAGCATATCTGCATTACACACCCAATGAAACTATCGGTGGTTTGGAATTCCCATGGATTCCTGAAGTAGGTGATACGCCACTGATTGCTGATATGTCATCTACCATATTGTCACGTCCTCTGGATGTGAGTAAATTTGGCATGATCTATGCGGGTGCGCAGAAAAATATAGGCCCTGCTGGTTTAACTATTGTAATCATTCGTGAAGATCTTTTAGGTGATGCAATGGATATTTGTCCCGCAATGATGAACTATGAAACTCATGCTAAAGCGGGTTCTATGTATAACACGCCATCAACCTACGCTTGGTATTTTTCTGGTCTTGTTTTCAAATGGATAAAAAAGCAAGGAGGGCTAGAAGGCATGGGTGAAATCAATAAGCGTAAGGCAGATAGGCTGTATGCTGCGATTGATGACTCTGATTTTTATAAAAACCCTGTTGAAAAAGAATTTCGCTCATGGATGAATGTTCCCTTTACTTTGGCTAATTCAGATCTTGATGAGAGCTTTTTAGAACAAGCCGCAGCACGCGGTTTAGTCACTCTAAAAGGACATCGTTCAGTCGGTGGAATGCGTGCGAGTATTTATAATGCAATGCCAGAAGCAGGAATTGATGCCTTAATTGAAATGATGCAGGACTTTGAAAAGCAATACGGTTAGGTATGATAGCTATTTTGAATAGCTTTATAAAATGTATCCCGTATGTAGCCTGCGAAATACGTGGAAAGAATTTTCTGCTTTCCTGTATTCCGTAAATTCCATACAAGCTATCAAGTATGTACCATAAACACATCTTTAGGAATAACATGACTTACTCTATTCAAACCCTAAACAATATCTCAGACAAAGGCTTAAGCCTATTACCCGCTTCAAAATATGTGGTCGCCAATGAAGCGGTAAACCCCGATGCTATTTTATTGCGTTCGTTTAAAATGCATGATATGCAAATACCAGCCTCACTAAAAGCAGTAGGGCGCGCAGGGGCAGGGGTGAATAATATCCCGCTTGATAAAATGAGCGATGCAGGTGTTGTGGTTTTTAATGCGCCAGGTGCAAACTCGAATGCAGTTAAAGAGCTAGTTATTGCAGGTATGTTAATGGCATGTCGTAATCTAGTTTTGGCGCGTGATTTTGCTATAAACTTAGAAGGCTCTGATGATGAAATAGGCAAACAGGTTGAGGCAGGTAAAAAGACTTTTGCAGGTTTTGAATTACCTAATAGAACATTAGGTGTGGTTGGTTTAGGAGCAATAGGGGTATTAGTTGCTAATGCTGCAATTGCTTTGGGTATGCGAGTCATTGGTTATGACCCATTAATTTCTATTGATAAGGCATGGGAGCTGGATTCTCATGTTGAAAAAGCACGAGACATTGAACAACTTTTAAAAGAATCAGATTTTATTACATTTCATGTGCCGCTAGTTGATGCTACTAAAGATTTAATCAATGCTGATTCAATAAAAATCATGAGAGATAATGCCATCGTCCTCAACTTTGCCCGCAATGGCATAGTTAATGATGAGGCTATCTGTGCCGCTTTGGATTCAGGTAAACTATATTCCTATGTTTGTGATTTTCCTTCAAACTTATTGAATAATCATAATCGCGTTATCGCTCTACCACATTTAGGGGCTTCTACTACCGAGGCAGAAGAAAACTGTGCCATTATGGTTGCAGAGGAAGTTCGCAATTATCTTGAGTCTGGTACAATTAAAAACTCTGTGAATATGCCCGCGATAGAACTACCAAGGGCAGGGGAGTCACGCCTTGCCATGATACATAAAAATATACCGAATATGGTTGGTCAATTAACCCAGATTTTGGGTGAGGCAGGGGCTAATATTATTCACATGGTTAATGCTTCACGAGATGAAGTTGCGGTAACATTGATGGATTTAGAGGTAGCTGTTACTGAAGCAACTACCAAAGAATTGTCAAATATTGAAGGCATGTTAAAACTTCGAATACTTTAAATCTGTATTTTTGTAGGTCGGATTAGCGATAGCGTAATCCGACAAAGTGCGATAGTTTGTTATAGAATAAAGAATCAAAGCAAAGCCTAATAAGGAATATTATCTATTAAATGAGTGATAAATCAGAAGCAACAACAAAACTATTGGCAATACGTGATCGTATTGATGCCATTGATGATCAGATTTTAGATCTACTTTCCAAACGCGCAGAGTGTGCCGAAGAAGTCGCTGAAACAAAACGTGCAGCGGGAGATCAAGATTTGTGGTTTTATCGACCCGAGCGTGAAGCGCAAATTTTGCAGCGTATGTCTGCTGAAAATAAAGGTCTACTGGCAAATGAACGCATTACTGCCATTTACCGTGAAATTATTTCATCTTGTCTGGCTTTAGAGCAAATCATCAAGGTTGCATTTTTAGGTCCTGAAGGGACGTTTACTCAAGAAGCTGCCAATAAACATTTTGGGCAATCTATAGAGACTATTCCTGTTGCTTCAATCGGTCATGTATTCCGCGAAGTAGAAAACGGTCTGGTCGATTATGGCGTAGTACCAATAGAAAATTCTACCGAAGGGGTTATCTCTTACACACTGGATATGTTTATGAACTCATCGCTTAAAATAAGTGGTGAAATCAAACTGCGTATTCATCAGAACTTACTCACTGATCATAAAGTAGACTGGAAAACTGTTGAGCGTGTTTATTCGCATCAACAATCTTTAGCACAGTGTCGTGAATGGCTTGATGAAAACTTACCAGATGCTCAGCGTGTTCCTGTCGCTAGCAATACCGAAGCCGCTGTTATGGCAAGTAATGATAACAATGCAGCAGCAATTGCAGGAATTAAAGCGGCTGATATATATAACTTGAAAATCGCGCAAGAAAATATTGAAGATAATATCAACAACACCACCCGTTTTTTGGTTATCGGCAAACAGGATGTTCCACCCTCTGGTGTTGATAAAACGACACTGATGATTTCGGCAAAAAATCGAGCTGGTGCGCTTTATCACTTATTAACACCATTAGCAAATAACGGTCTGGATATGACCCGTATAGAATCACGCCCTTCACGTAATGCCAACTGGGAATACTATTTCTTTTTGGATGTAAATGGACATGCAGAGGATGAAAATGTAGCTAGAGCCTTAAAAGAGCTTGAGCGAGAAGCAGAACTAATGCGAATATTAGGATCATATCCAAAAGCAATACTGTAGCGAAATGTTGTAGCTATATACCCTACATACCCATCCCCCCCTTTTTTTATACTTTTTTAAAGATTATCAAACCAATGACAATAGACTTTCTTAAACTTGCAGTAGCGGGGGTACAAGGCTTAAACCCTTACCAACCTGGCAAACCCATTGAAGAACTAGAACGTGAATTAGGTGTGAGCAATACGCTTAAACTAGCTTCCAATGAAAATCCAATGGGGCCCAGCACTAAAGTCATTGATGCCTTGCATGAACCCACTCCCCAACTAGATTTATACCCAGATGGTGGTGGTTTTATACTCAAAGAGAAACTGTCAAAAAAGCTCGGAGTCACACAGGCACAAATCACCCTTGGCAATGGTTCAAACGATGTTTTAGATATGATTGCCCGTGCTTTCTTATGTGCAGGACGAGAAGCAATTTATTCAGAATATGCCTTTGCCGTTTATCCGATTAGTGTGCAGGCAGTGGGCGCAAGTCACAAGGTCGCAAAAGCATTACCAGAAGATCATGATGATAATCCTTATGGGCATGATTTAACCGCAATGCAGGCCTTAATCACCGATAAAACCCGCGTGATATTTATCGCCAACCCAAATAACCCAACGGGAACTTGGCTTAATGCAACGGAGCTTGATGCTTTTATCGCACAAGTTCCTAAAGACGTGATTGTTGTTGTAGATGAAGCTTATTTTGAATATGTAATCGAAGAACAATACCCCGATACATTGCAGTGGTTAGATAAATATCCCAACCTCATTGTGACTCGTACATTTTCAAAAATATATGCACTAGCAGGTCTGCGTATTGGTTATGCCGTGTGTAGTGAGCAAATAGCTGATCTATTAAATCGTGTGCGCCAGCCTTTTAACGTGAATACACCTGCCTTGATAGGCGCAACTGCTGCACTTGGTGATGAAGAGCATTTGCAATACTGTCGTGATATTAATATCAAAGGCATCAAATTTTGGCGTGCCGCCTGTCAATATCGCGGGCTAGAATATATCCCTACTGTAGGCAACTTTATTACCATTAATTTTGAACGTGACGCTAGCCCCATTTATGATGCACTCTTGCGTGAAGCCATAATTGTACGTCCTATTGCTAATTATGGCTTACCCAATCATTTGCGAATCACTATTTCAAGCCCTGAAGAAAACCAACAATGTTTGGATGCACTAGACAAGGTGCTAGACCTTTGAATACTAAACCTTTAAACAATAAAAAAATCAATAAGCT
>Ga0256840_1002127_pt1 | contig 17697 bp, 14 predicted proteins | sample 355202metaG_FD_185969 | JGI IMG/M metagenome (GOLD analysis project Ga0256840, IMG submission 185969) | Hydrothermal vent microbial communities from Mid Atlantic Ridge, Atlantic Ocean - 355-202 | ecosystem: Environmental > Aquatic > Marine > Hydrothermal vents | place: Atlantic Ocean: Mid... | reverse complement strand
CTAAGGCCCCTCTAGGAGCTTCTCCAAAACCAACTCCTTTACATTCTTTTGGCCAAGTTTCCGGCTCCCAATTTTCATGGGTAAACATTCTATCATCACCTGATTTTATATTATTAACTAATCTATTGTAATCATCAATAGCCCATCCTGCAGCTTGCTTTGCACATATTGCTCTTGCTGCTGTTCTACCTAAAGTTGAAAATAATGCAGTTGGAGGAACATCTAATGCTTTTAATAACTTATTAACTTCATCTACAGTCCCTTCCTCTCCACTTGCATAATTTACTAAAACACGTGCCAAAGGTCCAACTTCCATTGGTTTTCCTTGCCAACGAGGTGTTTTAATAAAACTATATTTTTGATTTACATCTAAAAACTCATATGGTGGTTTGGGTCCTGTATAGTTAATATTTGTTTCTCCTTCCCAAGGTATCTTACCTTCATTATTATCTCCGCTGGAATAATCATACCATGAATTGTTAATATACTCCTTAATATAATCGTTACTATCATTTCTATGACCTACATCATGTATTTTTGTTAAATCTCCATCTAAAATAATTCCCGGTTTATATCTATATGTATCAACATCATAATAACTTCCTGTTGGGAACTCTCCATAACTCATATAATTTTTAAAACCAGTTCCTATTGCTCCCCAGTCTTTATAGAAACCAGCGATTGCTATCACGTCTGGTAAATACACTTCCTCTACAAATTTTTTACCATCTTTCAATAATCTCTCTACAAAAGCTAAACGCTCAGCATTTAATCCTCCGGGATCATCTGTATTAATAGCACAAGCCATTCCTCCTACTAAGTAATTAGGATGTGGATTTTTACCTCCAAAAATAGCATGTACTTTAACAATTTCTTTTTGCCATTCTAAAGCTTCTAAATAATGAGCTGTTGCCATTAAATTTGCCTCCGGGGGTAATTTCATCTGAGGATGCCCCCAATATCCATTTGCAAAAATTCCTAATTGTCCGCTTTCAACAAACTTGGTCAATCTTTTTTGTAAGTCAGAAAAATATCCAGTTGAACTTTTTGCCCAAGGAGAAATACTTTGAGCCAGTTCTGATGTTTTTTTTGGGTCAGCTTTCAAAGCATCTACAATATCTACCCAATCTAATGCGTGTAAGTGGTAAAAATGCACAACATGATCATGCATATACAACACTTCTAACATTATATTTCTAACTAATTCTGCATTTGGTGGGATCTTTATACCAATAGCATCCTCTACAGCTCGAACAGAAGCCAAGGCATGCATACTAGTACAAACACCACAGGTTCTTTGAACAAAAGCCCAAACGTCTCTAGGATCTCTACCTTTAACTATATTTTCAAGACCTCTTACCATTGTACATGAACTCCACGCATCAACAATTTTACCGTCTTTTACTTCTGCTTCTATTCTTAAATGTCCTTCGATTCTACTAATAGGATCAACAACTATTCTTTCTGCCATTATAATATTTTTTTTATGAATCTTTTAAATTTTCTCTATTTTCTCTACCTTTAGAAATACGTCTACTCACGTCTTTCTTTTTCGCGATAACACTTGCAACCGCATGTACTCCTACACCTACTGCTAGTGCACCTGCAACCGCCTTACCAACTTTATCAGCTGTTGCTTCAATACCAAATCCAGGCATGGCTGTTAAACGTTGATATAAAGGTCCATTATCCCAAAAATCATCTTCACTACATCCAATACATCCGTGACCAGACTGGATAGGATAACTTACCCCTCCATTCCATTTAATTGTTCCGCATGAATTATATGTCATTGGTCCTTTACAACCCACTTTGTATAAACAATAACCCTTTTTTGCATTTTCATCATCAAAAGATTCTGCAAACAAACCTGCATCATAATACGCTCTTCTGTAACAACTATCATGCACTCTTTTTGCATAAAATGCTTTAGGTCTATTTTGTCTATCTAATTCCGGTAGTTTTCCAAACGCAACAACATGCACAATAATCCCTGCCATCACTTCTCCAATCGGAGGGCAACCAGGAACTCTAATAACCGGTTTATTTGTTAATTTATGAATAGGTGTTGCGTCAGTTGGATTAGGAGCTGCCGCTTGCACACACCCATTTGAAGCACAACTTCCCCATGCAATTATTGCTTTAGCACCGGCTGCGGCTTCTTTAAATTGTTCAATAGCTGTTTTACCTGCTATACAACAATAATTCCCATCATCACCAGTTGGTATTGACCCTTCAACACACAAAATATATTCTCCATGATACTTTTTCATTGTATCATGCTTTGCTGCTTCTGCTTGATGACCTGATGCTGCCATCAATGTTAAAGAATAATCTAACGAAATTTTATCTAGAATAATATCTGCAACAATAGGATGATCAGACCTTATAAAAGATTCACTACAACAAGTACATTCTTGATAATGATCCCATATTACGGGTAATCTAGGTGTTGTCTCCAAAGCTTTGGTTATTTGCCCTATAGCTGAGTTCTGTAAGCCCATAAAAGCTGCCATGTAGGTAGTGAATTTCATGAAATCTCTTCTTGAATACCCCTGCTTTACAATAGTTTGTAAATAAGTATCTCTTTTCTTCTGTATTGCCATGTAGATGATTTTAATTAGTTATTTATTTAATCGCACTGCAATATAAAGTTATTATTTTATACAAAAAAAAAAAAAAACTAATTTAGAATCAATCTAAATTAATCTATGATAAAAGCCAATAAATCCCAATTAAAATAGCAAAAATTCCACTAGATAATCTTACTCCTGTAAAAAATATTTTCTTATCTAACGATTTAGAAAATAACGAAATTTTATCAAGAACAAAAGCAAAAGCACTCATCGAAAGCACTGTACCAATTGCAAAACCAACAAGATACATAACACTATCTATTTGTGAATTAAAACTAAGAACAGGTAATAAAAGTATAAAGTGAGCTACTCCTGCCAAACCATGAAGAAACCCAATACCAAAAGATGCTAATAAACCTTGCTCTTTCTTTGTGGAGTGTTCATGAGAAATATTATTACCTATATATTCATGGCTATGAATATGAGTATAAAAACCACCTTTATTATGAGAATGTGGATATACATGATGTTTTTTATTATAAAAAACTCTATAAAACGACCAAAACCCAACAATTATCAAAATAACACCAACAAATGATTCACTATGTGAAGATATCTTTTCTACAGGAATTAAATCTTTAAATAATAAAAACAAAAGTCCAATAGACAACATCCCAAACACATGACCAAAGCCCCATGATAGCCCAATTTTCCAACCTTTTTTTTCTGTTTCAACAACCAATGGTGTTACTGCTGCTAAATGATCTGGGCCGGAAATTACATGTATCGATGACGCTAATACACCTGCTATCAAAGGAAACTGGATTAACAACTCTTTCATAATTTAATTATTCGTTATATGTAACCGCAAAACTACCTTCGGTAAAATCGTGCGTTGTTGTTCCGCCTACTTGTACTGCCGAAAAAGAGAAAGTTCCTTCAATTCTTCTTGCTGTTGCATCGTGTAAAGACACTTGTAATAAAGGAACGGCAATCGTTCCGGCTGTTGGCACATAAGTTTGCGAAGGACTTAAAATTCGATAAAATGCTACGGTTTCATTTGCAGGATCAGTTGTTGAACCAACCAATAAATTATTTCCGGTAACGATATCTGCCGGCATTTGCAATTCAATTACTTCATTTGACCCTGAACGCGAAGCACGTATTATAATTACATCAACACCGTTTACCACTTCTTTTTTGGCAATAAGGGCAGTTTCTACAAATTCAGTACCATCTAATTTAACAAAAAACTCGTTATTATCAGGTTCCGGATTATCAATAACATCTGTTACAAATACAATATTATTAAAAATTCCGTTAGTGAAATTTTTGGTTTCATCATCGTATAACGGATTACCATTTGTATCTAAAACGGGATTACCCTGATTGTCCAATCGAGGAGTCAAACGATGTAAAATGCCAAAAAACTGACCGGTAATTAATTTATGTATCATATCACGAGCAGTAATATCTACACGACCAATTGGATTTGAAAATTCAGTTGTAAAAGGCTGAGCTATTGGTGACTCAAAATATTCTATTTTTGCATCGGCACCATTTGCATCTGCCATATATATACCAACTTCCGAATTACTTAAAGTAATAATCACTTTTTGTTGGTCGTTATCTTTAAATCCGGTGATGATGGTTTCGGTATCATTTATAACAGCTGTTGTTCTATCGGCAACCCAAGTTTGACCATCAAAATCTACTTGAAATTCTGCTGTCACGGGTTCTTGTATATTACCAATATTAATCTCTACATCATCTTCACATGATGTTAATAAACTTAAAAAAAATACAAATACAATACCTAATTTATTGAATAGTTGCTTCATTTGTTGCTGTTTCTTAATTAATACGAATTGCAAAAGTAATTAATTCTGTTATGATTTACTAATTATTTTAATTACTTTCTGTACATCTTCTAACGTATCAACAGCCACAGAATTGTATTTAGTGTTTGCTAATTTTATTTTTTTTCCATTTTCAAGCCATCGTAACTGCTCTAATTTTTCGGATTGTTCTAAGTTAGTTTCTTGTAAATTGGCAAATTCTTTTAATGCTTTTGGTACAAAACCATACATACCAACGTGCTTATAAAACGTCTGATTATCTATCCAATTTTCTTTTTCTACATCACGTACAAAAGGAATTACGGAACGACTAAAATATAAAGCATTGTCCATTTTATCTTTTACAACAAACACGCCTCCGTCTAAATCTCGTATATCTTTTACAGGCATTACCAGAGTTGCCATTTCTGTATTGGGATCTTTAAAACAAGATAACAATTCATGTATTTGTTTGGACTCTAGCAAAGGTTCGTCTCCTTGAATATTAATTACCACATCATACGTATCGATACATTTATCATCGATTAAATTAAAAGCCTCCAAACATCTGTTTGTACCGGTTTTATGTTCTTTTGATGTCATTACCACATTACCTCCAAAAAATTTAACCGCATCAAAAATACGTTTGTCATCAGTTGCTACAACAACATCGATATTAGCTTGTTTTACACGTTCGTAAACACGTTGAATCATAGGCTTGCCACAAATATCTACTAAAGGTTTTCCTTCAAGTCTTGTAGAACCATATCTGGCAGGTATAATTCCTAAAACTCTTTTATGCTTTTTCATTGTTATTGTTTTTTTTAATCATTAAACCAAGATTTTACCAAATCGTTAGTTGGATCTATTTTGCTAATATGTATAAATTCATTTGATTTTGTATTGTATTGATACTCTTTTTGCCATTGTTCAAAATTTTCCGATAAGGCAATAATGCTATCACAAACAAAATTTATTTCGGCGTCGGTCATTGTTGGATGAATGGACATTCTAATCCATCCCGGTTTTTCAATTAAACAACCATCCTGAATTTTATCGATTAATTCGTGTGACTTTTTTTGATCAACATGCAACAAATAATGGCCATATGTTCCGGCACAAGAGCAACCTCCACGTGTTTGAATACCAAATCGGTCATTTAAAATCTTAACGCCTAAATTATAATGTAATTCATCAATATAAAAGGAAAAAACACCTAATCTATCTTTTATATGTCCGGCGAGAATGTGTATGTTTTTTATTGGGTTTAACTTATCAAAAATAATTTTATTTAGTTGATGTTCTCTTTCAATTATATTGGTAACACCCATTTTTTCTTTTAATTGAATGGCAAATGCTATTTTTATGGTTTGTAAAAAAGCAGGTGTTCCACCGTCTTCACGCATTTCAATATCATTAATATAAGAATGTTCTCCCCAAGGATTCGTCCAATTTACGGTACCACCTCCGGGATTGTCAGGTGTTTGATTGTGATATAAATTTTTATTAAAAATCAAAACGCCGGAAGTTGCCGGTCCTCCTAAAAATTTATGAGGAGAAAAGAAAATCGCATCTAAATATCTTTCTTCATCTTTATGCATATCAATTTCTACATAAGGAGCCGAGCAAGCAAAATCCACAAAACAAACTCCATTGTATTGATGAATCAATTTTGCAATCGTGTAGTAATCCGGCTGAATTCCGGTAACGTTAGAGCAAGCCGTAACCGATGCTATTTTATTGGTTCTGTCTTTATATTTTTCGAGTAATTGTTTAAAACCATCGATAGACACCAAGCCTTTTTCATCATAAGGTATAATCTCAACATCTGCAATAGATTCTAACCAAGATGTTTGGTTGGAATGATGTTCCATATGTGTTATAAACACAATTGGTTTTATCTCTTTTGGAATGGTGGTGAATTTTTTTAGATTATCAAAAACACGCAAACCTAAAATACGCTGAAATTTATTTACTACACCTGTCATTCCGCTTCCTTCGGTAATTAACACATCATTTTCGTTAGCATTTACATGTTCTTTTATAATTTTACGAGCTTGGTGATACGCTTTGGTCATCACCGCTCCGGTAACCGAAGTTTCTGTATGTGTATTTGCTACAAAAGGACCAACTTTATTACATAGTTTCTCTTCAATTGGTTGGTACAACCTTCCACTTGCAGTCCAATCGGTATAAACGATTTTTTTTTCTCCGTAAGGGGAAATAAAAGTTTGATTTATACCTATAATGTTTTCCCGGAAGGGCTTAAAATATGCTTCTAATGACATGCAGACACGTTTAAAAATTTAGTGTCGTAAAAGTACAAAAATATTTAAGTATTAAATGTTATTTATGTAACAGAAGGAAAATAAAAATTATTTTAAATTAAACCGATATCCAAAAGAATAAATGGTTTCATGAAACCAGAAATGTTGTTTTGCTTTTTCAGAGGTATCTTTAGTGATTCTAATATCCGGCATATTAATATACCCTAATTTAAAAGTAGTTTGTAGAAAAAAATGTTTATAAAAAACAAGGTTTAATCCGGTATTTAAACCGAAACCATAGCCTGCAATATGAAATTCATCATATCTGGTATTTCCTAAAATTGTGGTATTCGTTTTTGGATATAAAACACCAACATCCACACCTTCTTCTAAATTTACTTCAAATTTGTTGGTATTTATATGTAGTAATTTATTAAAATTATCAAAACGATTTACACCTGCATAAATATAATTAAGACCATCTGTGTGTTCAAATTTTAAAAAATCATCGGTTAATACAATTTGCGAATCATGATATGTGCCATCATAATTATAATTTGTTCCATTGTATGTATAATTCCCTGTATTTATATTACCGTTAATTTTTACAGACTGATTTTGACGCATCACATATTTCATATGATCGGCACCAATTACAACATTATAATTGTCTTTAAAAAAATAACCTAAACGATAATTTGTCTGAGGTAAAGTTACATCCCCCGGAGAGAAAAATTTAATACCAAACGGATTTGGTTTATCGTCTGCCTTTACATTGTGTAACGTAAAATCAAAGTCATTACCTTTAAAAGTAATATCTGATTTTGAATATGAATCTCTATTCCAACCCCACGATGCAAAAAATTTCCCCTTACGGGAATTTATTGATTCTTCGTTTGATACTTTATTTTGAGAAAAAATTTGTATCACAATAAAAAATAGTAGTAAACTACTGTATCTAGTCTTCATAAAATTAAAATTATTTTGCAAAATTAAAACTAATTTTATTAAAAATAATGATAAAAATCACTTTTAACTATGCTTCATCAACACGTTTTCGTAATCGTTTACGTCTTTCAAAACCGGCATTTAATTCTTGCACTTTAAATTCTACAAAATCGATTATTTTTTCTTGCAATCTGGTTTTGTACATTTTATTTGCATAAGTAACACCTCCGGGACTCATCACATTTACCTCAACAAGTTTATCGCTTATTACATCAATACCAACAAAATACAAACCGTCTTTTACTAATTTTGGTCCGATTTTTTCACATAATTTTTTTTCGGAATTTGTTAAAACGTGTTTTGCCATTTTTCCTCCGGCACTAATATTAGAACGATGGTCTTTATCTCCCGGAATTCTTCGCATGGCACCAATTGGTTTTCCGTTAAGCAATAAAATTCTTACATCACCTTTATCTGCACCTTCAATATATTCTTGTAAAATCACATAATCGCTTCCTCCAATTGCATTTTGAAGATAAAAATCTAAAAGGGAATTGATGTTTCCCATAGCGGTTTTTTCAATTAAAATAACACCTGAACCTCCAAATCCGTTTAAAGGTTTTAAGATCATCTTATCTGCCGATGATTCTTCAATGGTTCTTATTAAATATTCTTTGTTTTTAGAAACATGTGTCACCGGAATTATCTCATTATCCGGATCATCAAAAACTGCTGTATATAATTTATTATTTGCAACACGCATTCCGTCAACGGAATTAATGATAAACACATCTTCTTTAACTGAATCTAAAAAATTAAGCATAATCGGATCTAAAGGTGGCTCAGCTCGCATAAAAATTACATCAAATCCTGCCAGAGGAAGCATTTCTTCTCTTGTTTCTACTTTTTTATGAAATGCTTTTAAGCTGTTTGGTACTTCTGCCATTCTATTAATAATGGTACAAAATGCGTTGGTTACGCTATTGCGAATGGTTAAATTTGCAGGAGAGCAAACAGCCACTCCATGACCTCTTTTTGCACATTCATGGATAAGTGCAACACTTGTATCATTTTCGGGACACTTAATAGAATCCCAAGGATACATCAAAAAACAGATATTCATAGTAATTAGGTTTGGTTGTTCTTTACTTTATTTTTTATTCTTCTTTAGGATAATTATCATCCCAATCTTTTACTTTTGGTTCTCCTAATTTCCCCACAGACTTGGCTACAATCATAGCAACCGTTGCATCTCCGGTTACATTTACTGTTGTTCTACACATATCTAAAGGTCGGTCTATTGCAAAAATTAAAGCCAAACCTGCTTCAGGAATTCCAGCTTGTTGTAAAACAATAATAAGCATTACCATACCGGCACCCGGAACGGCTGCTGAACCAATAGAAGCCAGAGTTGCTGTTACGATAATACCTAATTGTTGGCCTAAGGTTAAATCCATTCCAAAAGCTTGTGCAATAAATACTGCAGCTACTGCTTGATATAAACTTGTACCGTCCATATTTATAGTAGCTCCAATTGGTAGTACAAAACTACTCACTTCTTCATCTACTCCTAAGTGCTCTGTTACTCTTTCCATAGTTACCGGCAAAGTCGCTGCACTACTACTGGTTGAAAATGCTAATAATTGTGCCGGAGCGATACCTTTCATAAAAAAGGATGGCGGTTTTTTAGTAAAAATAGCGACTAAAGTATTATAAAAAACAATCATCAAAGCTAATCCTAAAACAACAGTTAATGCGTACCAGCCAAGAGCTTTAAACAAATCTACACTAGGTGATTCGACAACCAGAGCAGCCAACAAAGCAAAAACACCATATGGAGCAGCTAACATAATAAGGTCAATCATTTTAAGAATTACCTCATTAAATCCGTCGAAAAAATCTTTAACCGGTTTGGCTTTTTTTTCTTCAATTAAAATTAAACCAATACCAAAAAACACCGCAAAAAAGATAACTTGCAACATATTTCGATTGTTGCTTGCTGCCTTTACAATATTTTGTGGCACCAAATCTACCAATGCTTGTAACGGACCGCTATCCTTCTGTTTTTCGGCTGCATTTTTATATTTCACAGCATTTTCGGCATAATTTTGTACTAATTCTTTTCTCGTTTTATCGGAAATCGAATTCCCGGGTTTTATCATATTTACCAAAATCAAACCAATAGAGACGGCAATAACTGTTGTAAAAATATAGAGAGCAATGGTTCGTAATCCCATTTTAGACAATTTGGAAATATCTTTTAAATCGGATACGCCTTTTATCAAGGATGCTAAAATTAAAGGTACGGCAATTAATTTAAGTGAATTGATAAAAATTTTACCAAAAGGTTTTATCCAATCTTGTATGATTTCTTTTCCTCCCTCAAAATTGGAAAATACAACACCTATCAAAACTCCTAAAACCATTCCGATTAAAATCTTCCAGTGCAATGCTAATTTTTTCATTTTATAAATTTAAGCGACTAATATATAAAATGATTTTTAGAATTTACAAAAATTTTAAAAATAAAATCATGGTACGATAATTTCTTATTATATATTGCAAAAATTTTGTAAATTGCAAAAAAAATTATTAATTATTAAAAAAAGAAAAATGGCAGGAATTTTAGATTTATTAAACAGTGACATGGGTAGCACTCTTATCCAAGGCGTAAGTAAACAGTTCAACTTAGAACAAGGAACTTCGCAAAAAGCAATTAGTACGGCGATGCCTCTAATTTTAGGTGCAATGAAAAACAATGCTTCAACTCCAGATGGTGCACAAGGGTTATTAGGTGCACTAATGGGAAAACATGATGGAAGTATTTTAGACCAATTGGGTGATGTATTAGGTGGTAATTCTGTAAATGAAGATGTACTACAAGACGGTGAAGGAATTATTGGACATGTTTTTCAAGGCAAACAAGAAACTGTTGCTATGGCTGTTAGTAAATCCAGTGGAATTGATATGGGACAAGCAATGAATATTTTAAAAGTTGCCGGTCCTTTTATTATGGGATATTTAGGCAAACAGACAAGACAGGCAGGTGTTAAAGACGCTAATGGAATTGGTGATTTGCTAGGTGGTATGTTAGGGAACGGACAACAAGAACAACAAAGTTTAATTAACCGTTTATTAGATGCAGATGGTGATGGTAGTGTTATTGATGATGTTGCAGGAATGCTAATGGGTAATAATAAAAGTGGTGGTTTAGGAAGTCTTTTAGGAGGATTCTTTAAATAAAACTTGAAACCACAGAACTATAAAAAAGGCGGCCTTTAGAATAAAGACCGCCTTTTTATTGCTTTATTATTGAATCGATGTGTTTTTTAATCACATTGATATCTTCTAGGTAATCAAACCATTTTATTTCATCTTGTTTTTTAAACCAGGTAATTTGTCGCTTTGCAAATCTTCGTGTATTTTTTTTAATTTCCGAAATGGCAAATTCCATATCCATTTCACCATCAAAATAAGAAAACAATTCACGATAACCAACTGTTTGTAATGCGTTTAAATACTTATAAGGATAAACAGATTTTGCTTCTTCTATTAATCCTGCCGCTACCATTAAATCTACTCGTTTATTTATTCGATTATAAATTATTTGCCTGTCTGCGGTTAAGCCAATACTAATGGTTTTAAATTTTCTTTTACTTTTATCTTTATTTAAAAACGAAGAATATTTTTTTCCGGTTCCGATACAAATCTCTAATGCTCTAATTAAACGTTGCGGATTGTCAATTGCAATGTTATTATACGAAATCTCATCTAATTGTTTTAATTTTTTTTGGAGTGAATGAATTCCTTTTGTATCTAATTCCTCTTTTAAATCTTTACGGATTTGTTTGTCGATTTCCGGAAAATAATCCAAACCTCTTAAAACGGCATTAAGATACAAACCACTTCCTCCTACAAGGATAACAACATTGTTTTTTTGATGTAACTCATCTATTTTTTGTAAGGCATCTCTTTCAAAATCACCAACAGAATACGTGTCAAAAATAGATAAATTTTGGATAAAATGATGTGGTACAGCGGCTAATTCGTTTTTTGAAGGTACAGCAGTTCCGATAGACATCTCCTTAAAAAATTGTCTGGAATCCGCCGATATAATTTCGGCATTATACATTTTCGCTAATTGAATAGCCAAAGAGGTTTTACCGATAGCCGTTGTACCAACAACAGCAATAACATATTTTTTTTTAGCATCCATTAAAACCGAATAATCTTGTTTACTTTGTTTCGTTTTATGTGATTATTAACTAAAAAATCATTGTGTGCATCTCGTTCTTCAAGTGTGATTACATTTTTTAAAACCTCCAAATTATTTATTTGATGATTTAATTCTACAAAACCATTTCCTTTATAATGATTATCCTCAACTAAAACAACCGATTGCTCATTACTATTTCTACCTTTATCTAAAATAATCATATTATTATTAGAAAAAGAAATCGGTTTGCTATTTCTTTTTTTACCTGAATTAAATTTTGGTCGATGTATTTGTAATTCCTTATATAACATTAAATCACTCATCAATTCACTTCCCATAAGTTCAAAACTGATGGATTTTGTTATTTCGATTAATGTTTTAATTTTTTTAGACTCTCTTAGAAACAAGTTATTAACACTTTGCTTGATGTTTTTAGACTTGTTAATATAGAGAATGTTTCCTTTTTGGTCATGCATATAAAATACGCCCAAACTATTAGGCAATGTATCTAATAACCGCACCATTTTAGAAGATAATTTAAACCTCACTATTGGTTTTAATGTAGATTGAATAATGTTTTTACTTGCATCTTTATGAAGTAAAATTTCAAATAATTTTACCGTTGCCAATGCATCACCACTAGCACGATGACGATTTGCCACGGCAATTCCTAATTTTTTGCAAACGACATCTAATTTATACTTATCGAATTCCGGAAAAAACTTTTTAGATAAATCTACGGTACACAATGTTTCTTTTTCAAATTCGTAACCCAATCTTTTAAACTCCGTTCTTAAAATACGGTAATCAAAACTTGTGTTATGTGCTACCAAAACACATCCGTCAGTAATTTCAACAATTCGTTTGGCAACTTCGTGAAATTTTGGTGCTTTTTTAACCATTTTATCACTTATTCCCGTAAGGTTAACGACAAAAGGTTGAATAGCACGTTCGGGATTTACCAAAGAAACAAAAGTATCTACAATCTCATTACCGTCATACTTATAAATGGCAATTTCTGTAATTCCTTCTTCATTAAATTTTCCTCCGGTTGTTTCTATGTCGACTATTGCGTATATAATAATGAATTTAAAGTATTTGCAAAATAACTAAAAATTAAGAAGAAAAGAGCGATAAATTTCAGATTCCTTTATCAGTTTAAAGAAAATTGAATTAAAATTACAATTCTACTTTGCCAATCAAAAAAAAGAATTAAATTTGCAAACTCAAAACCAACCTCTGACGAAAATCGTGAATGTTGCTTTTGTAAAACATTAAAAACCAATAAAATGGATTTAGTAAATTACGTTAAAAACGAATTTGGTACAAAAAAAGAATGGCCGGAATTTCAAGCAGGAGACACCATTACTGTTTATTATGAAATTCACGAAGGAAAAAAAGTAAGAACACAGTTTTTTAGAGGTGTTGTTATTCAAAGAAGAGGATCAGGAAGTACAGAGACTTTTACTATTAGAAAAATGTCCGGTACTATCGGAGTAGAAAGAATCTTTCCGGTAAACATGCCTGCAATTCAAAAAATTGAAGTTAACAAAAAAGGGAAAGTTCGTAGAGCTCGTATCTATTACTTTAGAGGACTTACCGGTAAAAAAGCTAGAATTAAAGAAAGAAGACGTTAAACTCATTTATTTAAACAAATTTAAAACTCCAAGAATTTTCTTGGAGTTTTTTTTATTACACATTTTCACATAAAAGCATCCTTCTTAGTTTAAATATTAAACAATTAATAATAATTACTACAATTAATTATTATAAACACATTTTTATATTGCTTTTTTTAAAAAATTTAAAGTGTAAAAAAATACAATATTTTGTATCTTTGTGCAACTTCAAAATACACTTAAAATGAATAACAGCAAAATATACTACACACTTACCGATGAGGCTCCTGCATTAGCAACAAGATCTCTATTACCAATAATTAAAGCCTTTTTAAAAAAAGCTAACATCAATATCGAAACAAAGGATATTTCTTTAGCAACACGTATTTTAGCTTTATTTCCGGAACGTCTTAAAACTGATCAAAAAGTAGAAGATGCCTTAGCTGAATTAGGAAAACTTGTTAAAGAACCGGACACCAATATTATAAAACTACCAAACATAAGTGCTTCTGTTCCTCAATTAAAAGCAACTATAAAAGAATTACAAGACAAAGGGTTTGATATACCTGATTATCCTGAAAACCCGGAAACTGAAGAAGAAAAAGAAATACAAAAAAAATATTCTAAAGCAAAAGGAAGTGCTGTAAATCCGGTTTTACGTGAAGGAAATTCCGATAGAAGAGCACCAAAAGCAGTAAAGAACTTTGCTAAAAAGAATCCACATAGTATGGGACAATGGTCGTCAGATTCTAAAACCAATATTGCTACAATGGAAAAAGATGATTTTTTTCATAATGAAAAATCTAAAACCTTTAATGAACCTACTAAATTAAAAATAATTCATCAAGATAAAAACGGCAAAAAAACTGTTTTAAAGGATTATTTCCCTATCCTTAAAGGAGAAATTATAGATACTACCAAAATGAGCAAAAAGGCTCTTATCAGCTTTATTGAAAATCAAATAAAAAAGGCTAAAGAAGATAAAAACTTATTTTCGGCACACCTTAAAGCAACGATGATGAAAGTAAGTGATCCTATTATTTTTGGTCATATCGTAAAAACTTATTTTAAAGATTTGTTTAAAAAATACAAAGACACCTTTAAAAAATTAGAAATAAACGTAAATAACGGTTTAGGTGATTTATTAAAAAAAATAGAAACTTTGCCTGAAAAGGAAAAAAATACCATTTTAACCGATCTTAAAAAAGCAATCGAAAACGGACCGGATATTGCCATGGTAAATTCTGATAAAGGAATTACCAATTTACACGTTCCGTCTGATGTTATTATTGATGCTTCCATGCCTGCAATGATTAGAAATTCCGGTAAAATGTGGAATAAAAACGGAGAATTACAAGATACTACAGCGGTAATTCCGGATAGTAGTTATGCCGATTTATACAGCTCAACAATTGATTTTGTTAAAAAAAATGGTGCTTTTGATCCAAAAACCATGGGAAGTGTTTCCAATGTTGGATTAATGGCACAAAAAGCAGAAGAATATGGTTCACATGATAAGACTTTTGAAATTCCGTCTGACGGTCAAATTTTTGTTATTGATGAAAACGGCAAAACAGTATTTGAATTTGATGTAGAAAAAGGCGATATTTATAGAATGAGTCAAGCAAAAGATATTCCTGTAAAAGATTGGGTAAAATTAGCCGTAAAAAGAGCAAGAGCAACCGGAAATCCTGCCGTTTTTTGGTTGAATAAAAATAGAGCTCACGATGCGGAAGTACTTAAAAAAGTAGAAAAATATCTTAACGAATTAGATACAGAAGGTTTAGACATTAAAATAATGAACCAAAAAGATGCTAATAATTACACTTTACAAAGAGTAAAAGAAGGCAAAGATACCATTTCGGTAACCGGAAATATCTTAAGAGATTACTTAACAGATTTATATCCTATTTTAGAGTTAGGCACCAGTGCTAAAATGCTCTCTATTGTGCCTCTATTAGCAGGAGGAGGATTATTTGAAACCGGAGCAGGAGGTTCTGCTCCTAAACACGTAGAACAATTTTTAAAAGAAAACCACCTACGTTGGGATTCACTTGGTGAGTTTTTAGCATTAGGTGCTTCCTTAGAATTTATAGCCGATAAATACAATAATAAAAAAGCACAAATTTTGGCAGATACATTAGATGATGCTGTTGATTTATATTTGGAAAACAAAAAATCTCCTTCACGTAAAGTTCATGAATTAGACAACAGAGGAAGTCATTATTACTTTGCAAAATATTGGGCAAACAAATTAGCCGAACAAAATAATGACACAGACCTAAAGAATGCTTTTACTCCAATTGCAAACCGGTTAAATGAAAATGAAAAACAAATTAATGAAGAACTTTTACAAGTACAAGGTAAAAAGCAAGATATAGGTGGTTATTATTTTCCGGATGAAGATAAAATGGAAAAAGCCATGCGACCAAGCAAAACTTTAAACAACATTATTGATACTATTTAATCTATAATTTTCGGGACTAAGATGCGTAAGTACCTTAGTCCTGATTTATAAAATATCAGGCAATGGGTTTTATCAAAACGACCGAACAAGATTCGCATTATTCTAATTTGGAAAAAATGAATGTATCCGAAATCTTAAAAAATATCAATAATGAAGATAAAAAAGTTGCTTTGGCAGTTGAAAATGCTCTACCTCAAATTGAAAAATTAGTTTCTGTTATTGTCTCTAAACTAAAAAATGGCGGAAGATTATTTTATATCGGTGCCGGAACCAGTGGCAGATTAGGAATTTTAGATGCAAGTGAATGTCCACCAACTTTTGGCGTAAAAGATGATTTGGTTATCGGTTTAATTGCCGGAGGCGATACTGCAATTAGAAAAGCCGTTGAAAATGCCGAAGATGATACCAATCAAGGTTGGAAAGATTTACAAAATTACCAAATAAACGATAAAGATGTTGTTGTTGGAATTGCAGCATCCGGAACTACGCCGTATGTAGTTTCAGCTCTACAAAAATGTAATGAAAACAACATTGAAACCGGTTGCATTACTATGAATGAAAATTCGCCTTTACACCAAGCTGCAAAAACACCAATTGTATGTGTTGTAGGACCTGAATTTGTTACCGGAAGCTCTCGTATGAAAGCCGGAACAGCACAAAAAATGATTTTAAATATGCTTTCTACCGCAACAATGATAAAATTAAATAAGGTTAAAGGAAATAAAATGGTAGATATGCAACTAAGTAATGATAAATTGGTAAAACGCGGTACAAAAATGATAGCAGATCAACTAAATATTTCTTTAAACAAAGCACAAGAATTACTCTTAAAACACGGTAGTGTTCGTAGAACCATAAACAATTATAAAATAAAAAAATAGCTTCTCTCCTATCTTACCAACAAATACAAATCCAACACAACCAAAGCACTTAACGCTTCAACAATAGGAACTGCTCTTGGCACCACACAAGTATCGTGTCTTCCTTTTGGTTTTAAAATGGTTTTTTCTCCTTTTACCGTTATCGTTTCTTGCTCTTGTAATATCGTGGCAACAGGTTTAAATGCAACTCTAAAATAAATTGGCATTCCATTTGTAATTCCGCCTTGAATTCCACCGGAAAGGTTGGTTTTTGTAGTGCCATCTTCATTAAAAACATCGTTATGCTCAGAACCTTTCATATTTGTAGAGCAAAAACCGGCTCCGTATTCAAAACCTTTTACTGCATTTATAGAAAGCATGGCATGTGCTAATCTTGCCTGAAACTTATCAAAAACAGGTTCACCCAAACCAATTGGTGTATTTTCTATAACGCAAGTAATCGTTCCGCCTAAAGTATCGCCTTCTTTTTTTGTTTTGGCAATTAATTCTTCCATTTGTTTGGCAAAATCGGCATCCGGACAACGAACCATATTGTCCTCTCGTTTTGAAAAATCTAAATCCTGATATGATTTTACGCAATATACATTTCCAACTGAAGATGTATAAGCGTTTATGGTAATTGTAGGTAAAAATTGTTTGATAACTTGTTTGGCAATTGCTCCGGCAACCACCCAATTAGCAGTTTCACGAGCAGAAGACCTTCCTCCTCCTCTATAATCGCGTATTCCGTATTTTTTTTGATACGTAAAATCGGCGTGACTCGGTCTAAAGACATCTTTAATATTAGAGTAATCCTTTGATTTATGGTCTTTATTTATAATCTGAAACCCAATTGGTGTTCCGGTTGTTTTTCCTTGAAAAATTCCGGAAAGAAAAATCACTTCA
>Ga0256840_1002126_pt1 | contig 17700 bp, 16 predicted proteins | sample 355202metaG_FD_185969 | JGI IMG/M metagenome (GOLD analysis project Ga0256840, IMG submission 185969) | Hydrothermal vent microbial communities from Mid Atlantic Ridge, Atlantic Ocean - 355-202 | ecosystem: Environmental > Aquatic > Marine > Hydrothermal vents | place: Atlantic Ocean: Mid... | reverse complement strand
AAAATTATTTTTATTTCCTAGTCTCTGCTCTTCTTCCTGCTATATGGCAAATATTTATAGTGATAAGTACGCTTGTGTCTATAGGTATACTATTTAAAGAAAAAAAAGAAAAAGAGTTTTTCAAAGATACTAAACATATAGGTGCAAAACTTCTTGGTCTCATTTTCCCTTATACCATAGCATTTATGCTACTTGGCACTACCTATCTCTTATACCTCTACAGTATGTGGGAATTTCAAGGCTCTATGAGTGTATTGCTTTTAGGCATGTTTATGACTATCGTAGCCTATCAAGCCATTGCATTGGCACTTTTCTCTACGGGTTTTGACTATGCGAGGTCTCTTAGTCTAGGTGCCGTATATACAGCTCCTGCTTTTGCTTTTTTGGGTATTACCTTTCCTATGTACAATATGAATGATTTTGCCTTATTTTGGAGAGATATACTTCCCATTACACACTATATGCAACTACAACTTTCACAAGCCAACTACGGAGCAAATATATGGTTAGAGATAGATAAACTTCTTGTGTTACTCTCTTTTTCCTTTCTTTTTATCCTTGTTATATTTTTGTTTAAAAGAAAGATAGCAAAGGAACTAAGATGAATTTTATAACCATATTTAAACATGAAGCTAAACTCATTTTTAAAGACCCTGCCATTATTTTAACCATTATAGGTGGGGTTATTTTATACTCATTTTTATACCCACAGCCTTATGCTAAACAAAGTGTCAGTGCTTTAAGTATTTCAGTGGTTGATTATGACAAAAGTGACGTAAGCAGGGATATCAAATTTAAACTCAATGCCACAGCCCAAATAGATATAACCCGAAATGATTTAAGTGAGAGGGATGCAAAAATAGCCCTAATAGAAGGAAAAGTAAAAGCTATTATCATCATCCCTGCACATTTTAAAAGAGATATAGTACTGAACAAAAGCCCTAGTATCGCAGTGGGTGCTGACAGCAGTTATTTTCTTATTTATGGGGGAGTACTAGAAGGTGCTATGAAGTCCATACTAACAAAAGGAGCAAGTATCAAGGTAGCAAACTTACTTAAAAAGCAAGTTCCTTTAGCACAAGCAAAAGAATCCTTTGCACCCTATTCACTCAACATCATTAACCTTTTCAACAAAAACAACTCCTATACCCAGTATGTAGTACCTGCAGTATTTGTACTCATTTTACAACAAACAATGCTCATAGGTCTTGGTATCCTTGGAGGTGGCATCAACGAAAGAATGAGAAGAAGAGAAGATGGGTATTTCAAAGAAGCCTCCATTTGGAAGATGTATCTCTCACGTTTCATGATATTTGGATCTATATTTTTTATACATATGCTATTTTACTTTGGATACAGTTTTCAATACTTTGAAGTCACACACCTAGCAAAAATATCGGATTTATTACTTTTTGGTATAGCATTTTTAATGGCTTCTCTCTCTTTTGGACTCTTTTTAGGTTCTCTATTTAGTTCAAGAGAAAGTGCCACACCTCTCATACTATTTTCTTCCTTGCCTCTTGTCTTTTCTGCAGGCTTTGTCTGGCCTATCGAGTCACTACCACCATTGATACATTACCTTGCACTCTTAGTCCCAACAACTCCTGCAACACAAGGTTTTTTAGGCTTAAACCAATTAGGTGCAACATTTCCTATGATATTGGATAGCTATATTATTCTAATTTTACAGACTTTTATCTACTTTAGCCTAAGTTATATAATATTTAATAAGAGAAGAAGTAAGTTATGAGAAGAGATTAGAATCTTCTTAGTCTTTTGATGCGAAAGTATACAAAAATTATGCTATAATTCGCATATTATGTGTACATCGGTCATACACAGACAAAATTTATTTACTCAGCCTAAGACCGACAAATGCGAAAATGCAAGGCTTGGTCACTAGGAACATCATGAAATTTACAGAACTTGGGATTAATGCCTCATTGCTTAAAGCAGTTAAAGAAGAGGGCTATACAGAGCCTACACCTATTCAGGCACAGGCTATCCCTGTCGTGATAGAAGGTAAAGATGTACTTGCTGCTGCGCAGACAGGTACAGGAAAAACAGCAGGGTTTACACTACCACTCTTAGAGCGTCTTTCTCAGACAAAACCTCAGATGAAGAAGAAACAAATCCGTGTACTGGTACTTACGCCTACACGTGAGCTTGCAGCACAAGTAGCGGACTCGGTTAAGACGTATGGGAAATACATGTCTTACCGTTCTACTGTTATCTTTGGTGGCGTAGGCATTAACCCTCAGTTGGCTACACTTAAAAAGGGTGTAGACATCGTCATAGCCACACCAGGTAGACTGCTAGACATCGCCAGCCAAGGTGGCATAGACTTCTCAGCACTAGAGACTTTGGTACTCGATGAAGCGGACCGTATGTTAGACATGGGGTTTATCAACGACATTAAGAAGCTTATGGCACTTATGCCCAAAAAGAGACAAACATTGCTTTTTTCAGCGACATTTTCCAAAGAGATAAAAGCACTCGCCTCAGGATTACTCAAAGACCCTGTACTCGTAGAAGTAGCGCGTGAAAACTCAACTTCAGGGCAGATAAGCCAAGTGGTATACCCTGTAGACAAAAGCCGTAAAAGAGAACTCTTAGCACAGCTCATAAAGACAAATGATTGGAAACAAGTCCTCGTTTTTACCCGTACCAAACATGGGGCAAACAAAGTATGTAAACAGCTAGAAGAGTATTCTGGCATCAAAGCAGCTGCCATTCATGGTAACAAGTCACAAGGGGCACGTACCAAAGCACTTGCAGACTTTAAAGCAGGAAATGTACGTGTGCTAGTGGCGACAGACATCGCAGCACGAGGTATAGACATCGACCAGCTTCCTCACGTAGTGAACTTCGAGTTGCCCAATGTACCAGAAGACTATGTACACCGCATCGGTAGAACAGGTAGAGCAGGGATGAAAGGTGAGGCAGTCTCACTTGTGTGTATAGATGAGCATGAATTGTTACGAAATATAGAAAAGTTTACCAAGTCTAGTATCAAAAAAGTAGACCTCGAAGCCTTTAGACCAGACCCAAGCATAGAAGCAGAACCTATACAAAATGGTAGAGGTGGCGGACAGAAACGTGGCAATGGTCAGCGTGGTGGGGGACAACGTAACGGGAACCGTAATAAACGTCCTTCGACAGGCTCAGGAAACAATAGAAACAAAAAACCTGCTAAAAATAAGCCAGCTAATGCAAAGCCAGAGAACGACAGAACACCGACAGAGAAAAAGAAAAAGCCTAGAAACCCTCATGCAGAGAAAATAGGTTCAAACCTACAAGCAAAACTAGACAAACTAGATAAAAAATCTAACAGGAGAAAATAATGAAAAAAATCTTTAAACTCACAGATGAGAAGAAACATGAAGACCGCGTACTTGAAGCAGTCAAAAATGATATTAGAAAATATGTAAAACGTGAAAAGAAGAAGGACCTACCAGACAAAGCAACGATGTACTGGGACTTTGACTGTAAAGTAGGTACAACGGTAGATGCTGCAGAAGTTCTTGTTTATGAAGAGCTGATTAAAGCACTTGATGCTGTCAAAGCTACAGGTGCAACAGAAGTCTATGTAGAAGTCATGGCAAAAGCAGTACCAAAACCTATAAAAGCTGAAGAAGAATTACCTGAAGCCTAAGCAGTGCAAGACAAATATGTAGCCGATGTCGGTGACTTTGGTAAATTTCAGCTTTTTCGTTATATGTTTAACCACAAACAAAGCCCATTTTACGGGAAAGAGCTCTCTCAAATATGGTTTATGCACAAAGGCTTAGAAGAAGAAAATAACGATGGTAAACATATAGACTATTTTGAGCGTATGATGGGTACAGATGAGTACTTGGAACACTCCCTTCTTGATGTCATTATGCGTGACAAAAGAGAAGTCACAGAACTTGAAAACCTCAAACTTTTAGAGAATGCAAAATTTTTCTACACAGAAGTACCAAAAGCACTGGAAGACCGCTACTTATGGCTCAACACTGCACTTACTTTTGCAGTAGACTCACCCATAGTAGCAGTAGCCCCCGACAATGGTATGGCACTCAAATGTAACAGAGTAGAGAAGTGTTTTGATTTTCTGACACTTAAAGAGCATTATACACAAAAAGTCTACCCCCACAAATATATCTTTGCCGATGAAGTAAGCTACTTTTACCGTCTCCCACACTTGGAAGTCTGCATCGTCTATCAACACTTGAGCCGATGTTTCAGCCATGACGAGCAGATAGACTCACTCTTGCATGACCTAAAAAAAGAGTACGACCATGTCGTCGCCATAAAACACAAACCCTACAGCCCCAGAGTCTTCTTCTTCCTTTGTAAGAGTGATGTCATAAAGGTAGGGGTGGCACATAGACTTACACAGTTCGCCTCAGAACACCCAGAATTTTGGCAGGTCTTCCCGTAGGGGCAGAATCTATTTCTGCCCTTAATATAAAAAATATGTCAATTTGCAATATTTTTAACCTCAAAAACTTTTTTCTATTACAATAGTCCTATAGTTTTAGGAGAATAGAATGGAAGCATTAGTGATACAAGGTGAAATAAGCTCGAAGATTTTGACATTACGTGGGCAAGAAGTGATGGTTGACAGGGATTTGGCGGAGTTGTATGGTGTCCCAACCAAGAGGTTAAATGAACAAGTAAAAAGGAATTTAGCAAGATTTCCTAGAGATTTTATGTTTCAACTAGATGAAAAAGAAAAATATGAAGTGGTCGCAAAATGCGACCACTTAGATAGTATGAAACATTCAACAGTCAATCCGTATGTATTTACAGAGCAAGGCATCTACATGCTAGCCTCTGTACTTAAAAGTGACACGGCTATATCCGTAAACATTGCCATCATAAGAACCTTCAAAAAACTAAGAGAATTCAGCAAACACTACAACGCACTAGCCAAACAAATTATAGAAGTTGAACGTAAGTCTGACAAGCAGTATAAAGAACTACGTAAGGCTCTTGATGAACTCATAGCGAGTTCTGAGTTGGTAGATGAAAAAGTCATGGGGTTTCTCAAATGATTGCCTTACGTGATATGCATAAAGATGACAAGCCAAGAGAAAAAATCATCACAAAAGGTGTCGAAGCGTTAAAAAATGAGGAACTTATGGCACTACTTTTGGGTAGAGGCATACAAGGTAAAGATGTACGTAAACTCTCTAAAGAGATTATAGGCATTATGGACAAGGACCATGAAGCTATGAGTCTAGAAAAGCTCTGTGACATCCACGGTTTAGGTATCGCCAAAGCTTCACAGATACTCGCTTCACTAGAACTCTCCAAACGCTACCTCATACGCACCAACAAACGCATTACAGACGCAAAAGATGTCTACGATGAACTACACAAATACGCCAGCAGACAGCAAGAACATTTCCTCACCATCACCCTAGATGGTGCAAGCCACATTATCAACACGCGTACGGTATTTATAGGCACACTCAACCAGTCACTCGTCCACCCACGAGAAGTCTTCGCCGACGCCATAGCCGACAGAGCTGCAGGCATCATCATCGCCCATAACCACCCTAGCGGTACACTAGAAGCGAGCAGGGCAGATGTGGCTATTACCCAGAGGCTGATGGAGGTTTCCAAACTGGTAGGTATAGAGTTGCTAGACCATGTCATACTCTCGAAGCAGGGGTATTTTAGCTTTTCGGATGAGGGGTTGTTGTGATTGAGGGGTATGAAATCGTAAACAAATATGATGATACACCCGTAGGGGCAGAATCTATTTCTGCCCTCCAATCGGAACAATCAAATAATATGACATTAAAACCAAATGATACGCCATCCAAACAAAGGGCGAACATGTCATCCAAACAAAGGGCGAACATGTCATCCAAACAAAGGGCAGATATGGAATCTGCCCCTACGTATAAACACAATCGTCGTTCTATACGTTTACCTCATTACGATTATTCAAAGGCAGGGTATTATTTTGTGACAATCACGGCACAAAACAGAGAGCATTTGTTTGGTGAGATATACGATGGGGTAATGGTGTTGAATGTGGCGGGGGAGATGGTGCAACGGTTGTGGTGTGACATAACAAATGATTTTCCAAATGTCGCATTACATGATTTTGTGGTCATGCCAAATCACATCCATGGCATCATCCAAATAAAATATCGTGATGAAACCGTAGGGGCGGATTCCATATCCGCCCTCCAATCGGAACAACCAAACAACGTGACATCAAAACCAAATGATACGTCATCCAAACAAAGGGCAGACATGCCATCCAAACAAAGGGCAGATATGGAATCTGCCCCTACGTTGTCCACCATTGTACAATCGTTTAAACGGCATACAACATTGCAATACATCAAAATGGTAAAAAACAACACCTTACCACCCTTTAACAAACGCATTTGGCAACGTAATTATTATGAACATGTGGTGCGTGATGAGAATGATTATGGGCGTATTTCGGAATATATCGAAAGCAACCCATCCACATGGAATGACGATATGTTGAACACGTAGGGGCGGATTCCATATCCGCCCTCAAATCGAAACAATTAAACAATTTTGCATCCAAAACCGTAGGGGCAGAATCCATTTCTGCCCTTCAATCGAAACAACAAGATAATATGTCATCCAAACAAAGGGCGGATATGGAATCCGCCCCTACCATAATGTGATTTTGGGTAAAATACTTTTTATGATAACAAACGAACTTAAAAGCCAAGTAGACAAGATATGGGAGACTTTTTGGACGGGTGGGATTTCGAATCCTTTGACTGTGGTGGAGCAGTTTACCTTTCTGATATTTATAAAAAGCCTTGACACCGCACAAGCCAAGATAGACTCTAAAAAGCGTTTTAGCCCTGAGCTTCAAGACATTTTTGATGATGAGCATAAGCATTTGAAATGGTCTGTGTTTCAGGGTGGGTTAGATGCTGAGGGGATGTTTCGGCTTTTTCAAGAAGAGATGTTTCCTTTTATCAAGAGCCTTTCTCCTGAGCAGTCAGCTTTTGCTACTTACATGAAAGATGCGAGCTTTCTCATACCTACGCCTAAGCTACTACAAAAAGTGGTAGACATGATACACACGCTCAACCTCGAAGACAAAGACATCAAGGGCGACTTGTATGAGTACCTGCTTAGTAAGCTTGCTACAGCAGGGACAAACGGGCAGTTTAGAACGCCACGGCACATCATCAAGCTGATGGTGGAGCTGATGCTTGAGGGTACAGCAGTAGACAAAACATTTAAAATCTACGACCCTGCCTGTGGTACGGCTGGCTTTCTCATAAATGCCATAGAGTACCTCAAAGAGCAGCGTCCTGAAGTGCTGGATTCTCTGGGTGTTTCGGGCTTTGAAAACCTCTTTTATGGGAACGACTTTGACATCTCTATGGCACGTATCGCTACGATGAACATGATGTTGCATGCCATCAGCTCGGCACACATCTCTAACGAGGATGCTCTTGCCAAGTATGACCATACCCAAGCCAACCGCTACGACCTCATACTGGCAAATCCGCCTTTTAAGGGTTCGCTTGACTACGACGAGGTTGCCAAGCCCATACTCGACATAGCCAAGGTCAAAAAGACGGAGCTTCTGTTTTTGTCTCTCATACTTGGCTCGCTTAAAGTGGGTGGGCGTTGTGCGGTCATCATACCTGATGGGGTGTTGTTTCGTTCTGGTAAAGCATATAAGCAGATACGCGAACAGCTTGTAAGCCACCAACAGCTTGATGCCATCATCTCCATGCCTTCTGGTGTGTTTAAGCCCTATGCTGGGGTGAGTACGGCGATAGTCATTTTTACTAAAACCGATGGGCATAAGAGTGAGAAGGTGTGGTTTTATGACATGAAAAACGACGGCTACACCCTCAACGACAACCGTACCCCGTGCGACGGCTCTGACCTGCCAGACATACTCGCACGCTTTAAAAACCCAAAGGATGAAGCAGGGCGTACACGTACCCAGCAGAGCTTTTTTGTACCCACTGAGGAGATAGAAGAAAATGCCTATGACTTAAGCTTTAAGACTTACGAAGATATAGTTTATGAAAAGGTGGAATATGACAGCCCCAAGCAGATACTTGACGACATAGATGTCATAGAAAAAAAGATAGATGATGGGCTTGTGGCGTTGAGGAAGATGGTTGATGGAGAGGGTTAAATTAAAGGATATATTGTTAATTAAAACAGGAAAGTATGACGCTAATCATGCATCCGAAGATGGTGCTTATACTTTTTATACCTGTGCAATAAAACCATTGAAAGCAAATACATATAGTTTTGATGATGAAGTTATTATATTGCCTGGGAATGGTGCAAATGTAGGAGAAGTATTATATTTTAATGGAAAACTAGAGGCATATCAAAGAACTTATGTTTTACATAATATTCAAGCAGAAGTAAAATATGTTTTTTATATGTTAAAAACATATTGGAAAAGACATACATTAAACAAAGAAGTTGGTTCGGCAACTAACTATATAAAACTTGGACATATACAGGATTTTGAAATCCCACTTCCGCCCCTCCCAAAACAAAAATCCATCGCTCAGAAGCTAGACTTTGCTCGTAGCCTCATAGAACTACGTAAAGAGAGCATAGGAAAACTCGATGACCTTGCTAAGTCTGTGTTTGTAGAGATGTTCGGTGACCCTGTGGAGAATGAGATGGGGTGGGAGGTTGATAAGCTAGAAAACTTTTGTGATTTTGAAAATGGAGATAGGTCATCTAAGTATCCAAGTGCTGATGATTTGGTTGAAGATGGAATAATATTTTTAAGTTCACGTGAAATAGTGGATTTTAGATTTAAGCCTAGTAACTCTAGTTTTATTACAGAAAAAAAATATAATCAACTTTCACAAGGACATTGCCAGACAGGTGATGTACTAATGACTTTACGCGGTAATGGACGTGGAAAATGTTGTGTATTTGAAGGAAATTATAATATTGGTTTTATAAATGCTCAGATGGTTATTTTACGTTTTCATACACATATGATTAATACATTTTTTATTGAATTAATTAGGAATGAAAGAATGTTTATCAAATTATTACGAATAGGCTCTGGTTCAGCACAACCACAAATTACAGGAGCATCATTAAAGGCTATATCTTTAATAATTCCTCCGCTCCCCCTCCAAAACAAATTCGCTCAAACCATCCAAAAGATAGAAGCCCAAAAAGCCCTCTACGAAGCAGAGCTTGTAAAACTCGAAGAAAATTTCGAGGGTTTGTTGCAGGCGTCGTTTACGTAGGGGCAATCCCTTGTGTTTGCCCAACAGTCTTTTCAAATATATACGTTTAATATTTTGATGGTAAAATATATCTAGCAAAGGGGAGATGATGAGTAACTTTATATTTCTTAGTAACGAATTTGAGATACTCCGCCCCAATGCTGTGAAGTCTGAAATCTACGCGATGGAAGACCCTGACGTGTCTGTCATCTGTGCGAGGAAGGCACTAGAGACTTCGGTGAAGTTCATCTACCGTGTGGACGAAAGTCTGGATGAAAAGCAGATAAAAAAACTTGATCTCTTTGGGCTGGTAGATGACAGCACCTTTCAAAAAATCCTCCCCTCTGAACTCATAGATGAAATACACTTCATCAGGAAGATAGGAAACACCGCAGCCCACACGAACCAAGCCATCAGCACCTCTAAAAGTCTCTATGCCAACAAGTGTCTCTACAAACTTCAACGCTGGATAGTCGAAGTCTACAGTACCTACGAGGTAGAGGGTGAGTATGATGCCACAAAACTACTGCCTACCAAAGCACCCCAAGCTAAAGAAGAGCTGGTAGCAGAGCAAGAAGATGTCGCCAACCTAGAAGCAGAAAATGCCAGACTTTTAGCCCAACTTGAGAAACTCAAAGCCCAAGTACCAAAGCCTGCAGAACATGTGGTAAAAGTAGCCACAGTAAGCGAAGCACAGACACGCAAAGAGCTCATAGATGTAGAGCTGTATGAGGCTGGGTATGATGTAGATACCTTCAAGCATGGGCTAGATGTGGAGTACGAAGTGACTCTCGATGATGGGGGTACAGGCTATGTAGACTACGTCATCTGGGGTGAAGATGCCAAACCTTTGGCTGTCATAGAAGCCAAAAAAACATCTAAAGATGTGAGCATAGGCAAACACCAAGCCAGACGTTATACCCAAGCTTTGGAAAAAAAGTTTGGCTGTGATGTACTGACCTTTGTGACCAACGGCAGAACCATAGAGTACAGCGATGGACTCGGTGGTTACAGAGAAGTGCATAGCATTTTCCCTAGGTCTGAACTGTTGCGTGCCTTGCAGAAAAAAGAGGCGATGCTCTCGCAAAAGCCTTCTACTTTTAGCATAGATGATACCATCACCGACAGAGGCTACCAAAAGCGTGCCATACGCTCGGTACTCAAAACCTATGAAGCACAACAAAGACGTGCCTTGCTCGTGATGGCAACAGGTACAGGCAAGACCCGTGTGAGTGCCTCGCTGAGTGATGTACTCATACGTGCGGGGTGGGTGAGAAAAGTACTTTTCTTAGCAGACAGAAAAGAGCTGGTACGCCAAGCAAACAAGAACTTCGGTACTTACCTAAGCGAAACCTGTGTGAACCTCGTGAGTGAAAAAGACCTAGACAACCGTATGCACTTTGGTACCTACGAAACGGTACACAACCTCATAAGCAAAGGCAAATACAATGCGGCATTTTTTGACCTGATAGTAGTCGATGAAGCACATAGGACTATCTATAAAAAGTATAGGGCGATATTTGAGTATTTTGATGCCTTTGTTCTGGGGCTTACGGCAACACCTGCCGATGAAGTACACAGAAATACCTACGACTTTTTCTACACCACAGAGGGCGACCCTACAGACAGCTATGACCTCGCACGAGCCATAGAAGATGGCAACCTCGTAGACTTTAACCCCTACGAGATAGACCTAGGCATCGTGACACGGGGCATCAAATACTCTGAACTAAGTGACGAAGAGAAAGAGGAGTTTGAAGACAAGTTTGACGAAGAGGAAGAAGAGATATCTGCTTCAGAGATAAACCAACGCGTACTCAACAAAGCCACCAACGAAAAAGTACTACAGTACCTCATGCAACACAGACAGAAGATAGAAGAGGGCAACAAGATAGGCAAGACTATCATCTTTGCGAAGAACAAAAAACATGCAGAGTACATCAAGCGTATCTACGACTTGCTCTACCCAAGTAAAGCACAAGAAGCTCAGATAATACACAGTGAGATAGTCCATGTGGAGAGCCTGATAGATGACTTTAAAAACCCAAAACGTAACCCACAGATAGCGATATCTGTCGATATGCTAGACACAGGCATAGACGTACCTGAGATACTGAACTTGGTCTTTTTTAAACCCATCAAGTCTAAGATAAAGTTTTGGCAGATGATAGGAAGAGGGACAAGACTCTGTCCGAACTTGCTAGGTGAAGGTATGGACAAAGAGAGTTTTAGCATCTTTGATTTCTGTGGGAACTTCAGTTACTTTGAGATGACGACAGCAGGAGAACCTGCCACGCCAAGTAAGTCACTCAAAGAGAGACTCTTTTTAAAACGTGTCTCTTTACTAGAAAGTATGGGTTTGGGTGAGGTAAAAGATGCCATCAGAGCCAAAGTACAGGCACAAATCGATGCACTAGATGTCTCACAGTACCACTTGAAAAAAGTACGCCATACGGTAGAGGCATTGCACAAAGCAGACCTTACCTATATGACCCAAGAAACCAAAGCACAGCTCAAAGAAGTAGCAGAATACATAGAAGATGCCACCGATGTAGAGGTGCAACGCTACGAGATGTTAACACTCAACGCACAAGAGACTCTGGTAAAAGGCAAAGAGAGTAAGGCGTATATAGAAGAGATAGAAGCCCGTTGTTTCATACTCAAGTCAAAAGCTGCCAATATAGGGGCGATACAAAAAGTGGATAATCTGATAGATGCAGTGCTTGATGGCAGTGATACACTGGATGATGTACAGAAGCTTGAAACACTCAAAAATAGCATAGCACATTTGGCTAACCTCTCTTTGGGTAAGCGTGTTGTGCCTGTGGAAACGAAGTTTAGAGATGAGATAGAAGTGGTACGAAAGCTAAAAAGTGGGCAGTTTATAGACAAGGCTACTGTAGAGACAGAGGTACAGAAGGTACTCTCTGCGTATTTAGAAAAGATAGCACATATCAAACTCATACAAGATGCGAACCTCATTACTGACAGAGACATCAATGACTTAAAACACCAAGTCTTTGACTATGAAAAAATGGTAGAAGATAGACTTGAAAACAAAGACACCTTTGCTACACTGATGCAAGAGATACTCAACAGCTCTAAAAAAGAGATAGCCAATAGGATATTTGACAACTATATAGAAGTAGGGAGCTATACACAAAAGCAGATAGAAGTGACCAACCGCATTAAAAACATACTTTTTGGTAAACAGTATGCCACCCTAGAAGCATCACTCCAAGAGGTAAAAGAAGATTTGACTTCCGAGATACACCCCTTGGCAACTGTTTTCGAACGCCTCAGTGAGATGGAGCAAGAGATGATAGTAGAACTCATAGGACTTTTGGGTTCAGTAGAAAGTGCGATGCAAGAAGAGAAAAAACAGGCTTCAATGTATGCAATAAACAATAGCTATGATGATATGGGAATGGTGGCAGAACCTGAACAGGGGTATGGAGATAAGTAGGGGTGTGCCCCTTTGTATATGTATGAGAATGGATTTAAATGTTGTTCCGATAAAAGGGCAAGCATGAGGGATTGCAAACAAAGGGCAGATATGGAATCTGCCCCTACGATTGGTTATCTCTTTTGCATGTGGTACGATTAAGCTTTACAATAGTACCAAATAATGACACCATTATGACAATTAAATGTACCAATGAAAAGCCCATAGCAAAATAATACGTGAAAAATATGCTATAATCAAACCATGAAAACCATAGATGAACTCAAATATTTTCTCATAGATACATTTCCTGATGCACAGATAACACTTTTTGGTTCACGTGCAAGGGGTGACGCTTCTGAATACTCAGATGTAGATGTGGCACTCAAGGGTATAGGGGTGCTACGTACAAAGCTCTCTCAAGCACGCTTTATGATAGAAGAGTCTAACATTCCTTACAAGGTGGACTTAGTCAATCTTTCGCAAGCACCTTACCTAGAAAATATAATTCAAAATGAGGGTGTAGTGTGGCATTAGAGAAAAAATTAGCAGACTTTTCAAATGCACTTACCCGCTTGAGTGAAGCATATGACAAAACCTTGGAGCATCATGCAGATGATGAGTATTCGTTTTTTAGAGACTCTACCATACAACGTTTTGAATTTACTTTAGAGATAACATGGAAAAGCATCAAGACTTTTTTACTAGTGCATGATGGTGTAGAATGTCGTTCTCCTAAGGCGTGTATGAGAGAGTTTTTTAGCACAGGGTACATAGACCAAAAGGATGTTTCAAACCTTTTAGCCATGATAGATGACAGAAATCTTGCAACTCATACCTACCATGAAGCACTAGCAGATGAAATATTTGGGCATATGAAAGCATATCTTGAGATATTTAGAAAAATGAATGAGATTATGCAAAAGCATTTAAACTAATAGCCATATAGAAACGATACAATCATTTACCTTTCTACACTACAATAATCAAAAGGATTTTAAATGAATAAACAAAACTTTATAACACTTACACTTATTATCTCTGGGTTGGCGTTTAATCCTGCTGTGGCAGATAATGTTGAATGTAATAGGGCAGATATGAGGGCGGAAATAGATTCCGCCCCTACGACACAAAATCGTACTTCTGTGGTATCGGGTATCTCGACTGTACTGTATAACAAAGGGCTCGATGAAGATGTGGCAGAGGAATTAGCTGAGAATCTTGTGGAGGGTGAAGATGAGATGTACTTGTCACTATTGCTACAGGCATTGGATGCTCGAAATATAGTAAGCCATGCTGAAGTGCTGGCATACCTAGGTAATGCGGCTTTGCATAGACAAAGCGTAGATTTGAAAACCTATGACAATCTTGTAGGTATGGTGAGCAAGATACAAAAGAAAGCTTTAGATGCAAACACCTTGAAACAACTTGGGTATATTGCGAAATTGACGTAGGGGCAAACCTGTGTGTTTTCCCTTTGGATATACAAACGGTTCTACCTTCATATTTGATGTCAAGAAATATATTTATTTGCATATAAAGGGCAGATATGGAATCTGCCCCTACAATATGGTTAATTTATACTTTGGTTAACATAATATAAATTCTATTAAAAAAGTAAATCTCTTCTCCTCTGTGTAATTGTGCTAACACATAATGATTTTAGAAATTCAAAAAATATCTGTATTTTATGTATTTTGGGTTTTAGGTAAATTAAAATGTGCGAATGTGTTTTGTGATACTTTTTCTTCCCTACGTAAATTTAAAATATAAAAATAAAAATTGAATCTATTGCTGTTCTGCGAAATGAGAATTTTTGACATTGTATTTTTGCTGCATCTAAAATATCTATTTTGAAAATAGAGAAATGTTTTACAATGAGTGTTTAGCATTTTTTTCGTCATGTATTTAAAAATCAAGTGACATTTTTAGATCACTCATTATCACTCATTCCGTTTTTCATCTAGTAAAAATCTACGATAATAAAAAATATAGTCCTGTATATTAATATTTATTAGTATTATATCTTCTCTATTCAACTCTCTTTGGTTTTATTTTAAGATAAATATTCCTATCTTCTGCAAAGCACGCGTATTAGGGCTTGTATCTATATTTAAGAACAAATGTTCATTAACTTAATGTAGATAAAGAATTAAAGTGAACACTTGTTCTTTTAAAAAACAAACCAATCCAAACTAAAAGAACACTTGTTCATAAAAATAGAATAGAAACTATTGACATATGAACAAATGTTCACTATAATAGCATCAAAGGAGTCACTATGAACGATGAGAGCGTCACTTCCCTACCTAGTAAAGGAAGTAAAACCAAAGATAAAATACTCAAAACCTCACTCAAACTCTTTGCGAGCAAAGGATATAAGGCTACAACGGTACGAGATATAGCAGGTGCTATGGGTGTGAAGCAATCGGCACTCTATAACCACTTTAAGAACAAAGATGCCATACTTGAAACCCTTATAAGCAACCTTACCTCTTCTGCCATCGTCACACTGTTTGATGGTAAAGATGCTCAGGAGCTTCATAAACAGGGAAAAGCACTTTTAGCAAGTATTGCCACTACTTTTAAGCTTTTGAGCTTTGATGGGCAAAATGAGGCGCTTTATAAGCTACTTATGCAGGAGATATTTCGTAATGAAGGCATAAGAGAGATATATAACGAGCATTTCTACCAAGAAAACGTCAAAAAACTCTCTGGTATCTTCTTTGGCATGATGCAAGAGGAGCTGATAAAGTCTTCTGACCCCCTATTGTTGGCAAATGAGTTCTTTTCGCCCTTGTTTTTCTATCAGATGCAGGTTTCTTTGCTAAAATTAGACAAAAAATCGACCTCTTCTGTGGTTTCAATGTTTGAAAAGCATGTAGATTACTTCTGGGACAACATCAAGGTTGAGAAGCAAGAGACACTGTTTTAGCGTAATATACTAATTAATATTAATATTATTCAATTTTAAAATTAAAAAATATGGAGAATGAAATGGATAAAAAAGAAGATTTATTCGCACAAAAGTCAAAATCGTGGGATATGAACTCGAAACGGGTACAAAATGCCAAAGGTATCGCTGAACTCATAGTAAAAAATATAAAACTCAATAAATCTATGGAACTTATGGATTTTGGTGCAGGAACAGGGCTTTTGAGCTACTTTGTAGCACCTTATGTGAAGAAGATAGTTGCTGTAGATAACTCCCCTTCTATGCTCAAAGAATTTGAAGCCAAATGTGATGAATTTGTCTGTGAAACTGAAGTCATAGAGAAAGATTTGAGTGTAGATGCCCTAGAGAGAAAGTTCGATGGCATCATCTCTTCGATGACCATACACCATTTGGATAATACTATCGCCCTATTTCGTAAGTTTTATGCTATGCTCGATGATGGTGGGTTCATAGCCATTGCGGACTTAGACAGTGAAGATGGCAGTTTTCACTCAGACAATACAGGGGTGCATCACCACGGTTTTGACCGTGAAGCCTTGCAACTCATAGCCGAAGAAGCAGGTTTTAAAGAGGTGAAGTTCGATTTGGCAAGTACTATAGAGAAGCCACACCGTACCTTTACAGTCTTTTTAATGACGGCGGTAAAGTAGCTTTAGTGCTTTTTTACTACTTCAGCGACAATCACACCTCTAAAATCACCTAGTTTCATACCTGTTGCGGCATCTGTCGGGTATGCGGCTTTGATTTGTTCTGCAATGACAGGTGAAATGTTCTCTCCATGACACTTAAGACATACTGCACCTACAACTAAAGGTTTATAGACGCGCGTAAAGGTCTCTTTTTCTACTTTGGTTATGAGCCTAGCTGTCGATGTGTGTTTTTCAAAAGCTTTTTTGTAGTTGTTCATCACTCTGATATCTAGAGCATCAGGTTTGTTGGCTTCGTTTCTGAGTTGAAGTGAAGTTCTACGTACTTTTACGTGGCTTGGAAGCTGTGTGTTGACCTCTTGTGAAATGGCTTGTGCTTGGCTCGTACAAAATGTGATGGCTGCTGTGCCGTTACTGTCGAGTTGCAGTTTCTCTTTGAGTTGGCTTTTAAGTGTTTGTCCTAAAAGTTTGATGGCTTGTAGCCCTTCTTGTTTTGCTGTAACTTCATGTGCATAAAGGCTTCCAGTCAGTAAAAGTGATGCTGTAAAAAGTGATAGTTTCATTGTTATTCCCTAAATTATAATTTTTATATCATAGGATTATAGATAATTTTACTTAAGATATCTTTGTAGCGGTGAGAAAAATATACTGTTTTCCTGTGAGTGTTACCCTGTACTTTTTTTGCTGTAAGTATTTTTTACAAAAGATGACATCTGAAAAAAGATGCCCCAGTTCGGACATGGCATAGTTTGGTACTTTGGCACCATAGAGCAGTTCGCCCCCTACCCATCGGCTGTTTGGAAAGCCTAAAATAATGGCGGCATCTCTACTTAGATACTCTTGGACAAGTTTCATAAAAAAGGGTTTAAAGTTGATACTTGGGCTTTGTAGTGTGCCGATGCTTATGAGCAAGTCAAATTGTCCTCGTTTGAGCCTGTCTATGTTGTTGATGTCTTCTGCGTAAAAGTGACAGTTATTTTCAGGGAAGTGGCGTTTAGCTTCGTCTATAGCGCTCTTTGAATGGTCTATCCCTACAAACTCTATGTTTTCATATTTTTTAGTATCTAGTTTATTTTTGATGACTTCAAACTCATCTGCCCTGTTGATGCCAAGGTTTAAAATGCGTGTTTTGTTTTCTACTTTTGCATTGTCTAGTGCTTGGTTATAGTAGTAAAAAAAGGCAGGTTCTTCCATCTTGTGAATGCATGCAAAGGTAGAGTCTGTACCATATTTCTCTAGCGCTTTTGCATCGTTGTGAAAAGAGTCTTCTTTGAGCTTTTGAAAGGTCAGTGTCGCAAGCGGATAACACGCCTCTTTAGGGGTAAGCATTTTGCATTTAAGTATTTCTGCCAAATCTACCCATGCTTTGTAGCCTCTATACATGTATCTGCTCTCTTCGATGCTTAAAATGTTCCCTGCATA
>Ga0256840_1002125_pt1 | contig 17712 bp, 20 predicted proteins | sample 355202metaG_FD_185969 | JGI IMG/M metagenome (GOLD analysis project Ga0256840, IMG submission 185969) | Hydrothermal vent microbial communities from Mid Atlantic Ridge, Atlantic Ocean - 355-202 | ecosystem: Environmental > Aquatic > Marine > Hydrothermal vents | place: Atlantic Ocean: Mid... | reverse complement strand
TCAGGAATGCCCGGCCCGTTATCCTCGACGCATATTTCCACGCCCCCTGCCACGGCCCCGGCAGCAAGGCTAATTTTGGCGCGGGGCGTGACCGCCAGCGCATCGACCGCATTTTGCACAAGGTTCACAAGTATCTGATGCACATGGCCTTTTTTGCTGTAAATCTCCAATTTATCATCGCAGGCGATAAGGGCTTTGGGCGGTTTGCGCGCGCCGCGCATCACCCAGTTCAGCGCTGTGTGCATGGTGCAAGCCAGCAAAAACGGCTCTTGCGGTTCGCTCTGGTTGCCCGAAAACCGCCGCAGGTCCTGCACGATATCGCTCACCCGCTCTGCCCCTTCCAGCGTGCCCTCCACCAGCGGGATAATATCGGCCGCAATCCGGTCCAGCCCCAGTTCTACCCGCAAATCCTGCAAGCTTTCGGGGCTTTCATCCATCGCGTTCAAAAACCGCGTGATCTTTTCACCATAGGTTTTCATCGCGTGCATATTGCCAAAAACAAAGCTAATCGGGTTGTTCAGCTCATGCGCCACCCCTGCCACCAGCCGCCCGAGCGCGGCCATTTTTTCCGAGGCCACGAGGTGTTGCTGGGCCTGTTCAAAATTCTGCAACGCGTCATCCAGCTCGCGGTAGGCATGCTGCAATTCGCCAATGGGGCGACCAATCAGCACCATGCCCACCGAGCGGTTGCGGTGGTCTTGCCGCGGGGCGCAATTCACCGAAATCGCCCGCATGGTGCCTTCCGCATCGGCCAGCCCGACCTCGCAATCCGTGAACGCCATGCCCGCTTGCAAATGGCGGGCAAATTTGGCCTGTGTGTCTTCCAATGGGGATTTCAGCACCGCCGAAATCGGCTGGCCAACAAAGCTGGCGGCGGGGCGGCCGCTCAGCCGCTCCAGCGCGGCGTTTACCTGCTGGATATTGCCATCGGTATCGCACACAATCAGCAAATCGCTCATCGCGCCCATGACGCTGGAAATAAAGTCCTGCGCCGCTTCCAGCTCGGCGTTTTTGTCTTCCAGCGCGGTCTGGCTTTCCACCAGCTCACCATAAACACGGTCCATTTGCTGGATGACCTCGATCCACGCATCCTCCCCCGCAGCGGCGGCAAAATCAGGCGAGAGTGTGGCGCTCATGGCAGCGCCCTAAGCGGTTTTGGCCAGCAATGTGTCATTTTCCGGCGTATCCTCCCGCTCCAGCCCGTAGCGCTCCAGCTTACCACGCAAACCGACGCGCGAAAGCCCCAATTCCTTAGCGGCTTTGGTTTTGTTCCAGCGATGCCGGATCAGGCTTTCGCGCAATATCTTGGCCTCAATCGCCTCGATCCGCTCTTTCAGGGTGCCGGTGGTGCCGCTTAAAATTGACAAATCATCGGCCAGATCGGGCGAGGTGGCCATCAAGACCTTGGGCGACAGCAGCTCGGCACCCAGAATATCATCTTCCGGCCCCATCACCAGCATGCGTTCTATCTCGTTTTGCAGCTCGCGCACATTGCCCGGCCAAGCATAGCGCTTCATGCAGGAAATCGCTTCGGCGCTAAAGCCCGCCGCCAGCTTGCCGATCTTGTCAATCGCCTGTTTGAGCAGAAAGCTGGCCAGAATGGGAATATCCTCGCGCCGCTCGCGCAGGGGCGGAATTTGAATGGTTACACCGGCGAGATAGAAATATAGATCCTTGCGCAAACGCCCTGCTGCCACCTCGGCCTCCAGCTCGTTTTGCGAGCTGGCGATGATGCGCACATCCACCTTGCGGGTCTGGTTACTGCCCACGGGGCGCAGCTCGCCCTCTTGCAAAACCTTGAGCAGGCGCACTTGAAAGGCAGGGGGGATATCGCCGATTTCGTCCAGAAAGATCGTGCCCCCCGCCGCGCGCTCGAACATGCCTGTGAAATCCTGCACCGCATGGCTGAGCGCACCCTTTTTATAGCCAAACAGCTCGGCCTCCAGCACCTCGGGCGGTATAGAGCCGCAGGCCTGCACCACAAAGGGCTTGTTCCAGCGCAGCGAATTATAGTGGATGGCGCGGGCCACCAGCTCCTTGCCCACGCCGCTTTCGCCGGTGATCAGCACCGGCAGATCAAAGGGCGCAATCTGGCTGAGGGTGGAGCAAATCCCGTTCATCGGGCTGGTTTTGCAACGGATGATGCCATCGCCAAAATTATACTGTTTTTGCAGGCCCTTGCGCCGGTCATCCACCCGTTTTTGCGCAACATTGCCCGAAAGCCGCAGCTCGATCGCCAACAGCTCGTTTTGTCGTTGCAGGTCAAACAGCTTGACCGCCCCGCGCAGCACCATCACCAGCTTTTCCGGCTGCCATGGCTTGGTGATATAATGGTAGATGCCCGCCGTGTTCAGCCCAGAGATAATATCCTCGGCCTCGGTATAGCCTGAAATAATAATGCGGATCACATCGGGCCATTTCTCCCGCACCTGCGCCAGAAATTCCACGCCGGAAATATCGGGCATGCGCTGGTCACACAGGATGATCTGTACCCAGTTATCAGCCAGAATCTGCTCGGCATCCTTGGCGTTCAAGGCGGTGAGCACGTCGAATTCATCGACCAGATTTCGCTCCAGCGCCTCGACAGAGCGGGGTTCGTCATCGACAATCAGAATGGTGGGTTTGTTCATGAGGCTTTCCTCTCGAAACGTTTGTCGCGGTGGCGGGCGAGGGTCACAGGCGTGCGGGATTTGCAGACTTTATGCACAAAATTATAGCGGGCCACATGGTAGCTCGGATCAAAGCCAAAGAAATTTCGGTGCATTTTTTTCAGCTCCTCTTCGCGGTATTGCGCCAGCGGTTTTGTGGCTTCATCCGCCGCACGGCGGTCGGTTTTGGCCCTGATCAGCGTGATGAAATCAGCGGCCAGTGCTTGGGCACGGACCTTGGTTTCACGATCAAAATCACTGCGGCTGTTGCCATAAGCCGCATCGGCCAGCCCCAGCGAAACCGCCTCCGCCGCGCCCATCGGCAGGCGCTGCGCCGCTATGCGTGCCGCATTGGCCTGCCCGCAATAGCGCGGCAAAAGATAGGTCCAGAATTCCGAACCGTAAAGATTGCCCATATCCTTGTAATGGGGGTTGAGCGTGATAGATTTAATCAGCCAGACCCGATCACAGGCCCGCGCCAAAAACACCCCGCCCGCCCCCGCATTGGCCCCCATGGCGGCCACGGTCAGGTGGCTTTGGGTGCGAATAATTGCCTCGGAAAGATCATCCATCGCATTGATATTGCGCCAGGATTCATCGGCCGCCGAAGCCGCCGCCTCGATGGTGTTGAGGTGAATGCCGTTGGACCAGAAATCTTCACCACCTTCCAGAACGATCACCTTGGTGGGGCGCGCGCAGGCCGTTTTATAGGCCACGAGCAGGCGCTCTATTTGTGCCGTCGACATGGCACCATTATAGAAGTTGAAGCGCAAAAAGCCCACATCCCCCGCCTCGCGATAGCTGATCTCGCGATAGCCCGCATCGCTATCCAGCGTGATTTCCGGCACATCGGGCTGCAGCAGCAGGGTGGCCGGCAGCTTGAACCCCGCCCCCACCGCGCGCATATGCCCGATCCAAACCGCGCCGTCAGCAGTAGCACGGCAAATGGCGGGGCCAGAGGTGGCAATAACCGCGCCCGCCTCGCCCTGCAAATCGGCCCTGTGCGCGTCATAAAGGTAGAAATCTCCGTCGCGCAGCCCGGGCACACCATCGGCGGCGCGGATCTTGCGCAACACGGTTTCGGTATCATCCGCCGCCCAGTCTATCGCCCGCTCATCCTGTTTGAGGGCGGGCAGCATCGGGCGCAGGGGCACCGCCTTGCCCTCCGCTTTTTCCAGCGCTTCGAAGATCGCGGCCAGCGCGCCGTCTGCCACCTCGCGCCGGTAAAGGCTGGATTTGGTGGTCGCGCGCATGTCAAATTCGCGGCTGGCCCAAACCGGCCCCGCGTCCATATCCGCCACCGCTTGCAGCACGGTCACGCCCCAGCCGGCCTCGCCGCGCAAAATCGCCCTGTCCAGTGCTGCCGGCCCACGGTCGCCCACCACGCCCGGATGCACGATCAGGCAGAGGTGGTTTTGCCAGATATCCGCAGGAATCGCCCGCTTCAGATAAGGGCAGAGGATGACATCGGGCTGAAACAGCGCCACCGCCTCACGGGTTAAATCATCGTTAATATCAAACTCTATGCTCACTTCGTGGCCCGCCGCTTGCAGCTCCACAAACACCCGCTGAGACAGCGCGTTAAACCCGTGGATCAGCAGCAGGATGCGCATTTACGCCGCCCCCCAGATCACCGGCGCGGCCTCAAGCATAACCATAACGCCAACCGCAACCGCCGCCACACCCGTGGCCATTTGCACGGTTTTGAGCAGTTTTGACGCGGTTTTTTCGGCCAGCCGCAAGGGCCAGCTGGCAGCATAGGTGAGTGCGGCCATGCCAAGGATAGAACCAACGCCAAACACCAATATATAGACCAGCGCCGTGGCGGCATTTTGCGTGGCCGCCGCCGCCAGCGCCACCAAGCCCGCCGAGCCAGCCGCCCCGTGCGCCAGCCCCACCGCATAGGCGCGAAAGGAAAAGGCGCGGTGCTTGTGGTGGTGCGGGTTTTCGCCATGGGGCATGGTTTCACCGGCATGGGAATGGGCATGGAAATGCCGTTTGCCGTCATGCTCATGCAGGTGCAAATGCACCCGTGCCTTCCATAGCTTGTAAAACACCTGTGCCCCCAGCCCGATCAGCATGATGCCGATGGCAAATTCCAGCCCTGCCGCAAAACGCTCGGTCAGGATCACGCCAAACAGGATAACAGGCAGCGAAATGACAAACAGCGTGGTGGTGTGCCCCATGCCCCAGCTTGCCCCCAGAAAGGCCAGCCGCTTTGGCGTGGCCTTGCCGCTGGAGGCCAGCGTACCGATTGCAGCCATATGGTCGGCCTCGAAAGCATGGGCCATGCCCACCAGAAACCCTAGCAATAAAAATTCCATCTAGCAAATCCTCGGAAGTTGTTCGCCCGCCAGCCAATCCACAATCCGCGTGCCGCCAAAGCCGGTTTCCATGGTGACAAAACCCATATCATCCTCCAGCACCTCGCCGATAATGGCGCTGTCACGCCCCAGCGGATGGGCGCGCATTACCGACAGCAGCTTTTCGGCCTGCGCGGCGGGGCAAAACGCCACCAGCTTGCCCTCATTGGCCACATAAAGCGGGTCCAGCCCGAGGAATTCACAGGCCGCGTCCACCTCGCCGCGCAGCGGGATATTTTCCTCGAACAGCTTCATGCCAACCTCGGCTTGATAGGCGATTTCATTTAGCGTCGCCGCCAGCCCGCCGCGCGTGGGGTCGCGCAGGGCGTGGATTTCCGGCACCGCCGCCACCATGTCGGCCACCAGCCCGTGCAGGGCGGCGCTGTCGGAGGTAATTTGCGTTTCAAAGGCGAGGTTTTCACGGCTCGACATGATCGCCACGCCATGATCACCAATATGGCCGGAAATCAGGATTACGTCACCGGCGCGCACATTGGCACCGGAAATATCAAGGCCATCGGGTACCACGCCGATGCCGGTGGTGGTGATGAAAACCCCGTCGCCCTTGCCGCGCTCCACCACTTTGGTATCGCCCGTTACCACCGGCACACCGGCGTCTTTGGCCGCTTTGGCCATGGAAATCACGATCTTTTCAAGGTCTGCCAGCGGGTAGCCCTCTTCGAGGATAAACCCCGCCGAAAGGTAAAGTGGCACCGCGCCGGACATCGCCACATCGTTAATCGTGCCATGCACGGAAAGCGAGCCGATATCGCCGCCGGGGAAAAACAGCGGGCTGACCACATGGCCGTCCACGCTCATCACCATGCGGCCCTTGGGGGCGTCAAACAGAGCTTGGTCATTGCCCTGCGCCAGCAGTTCATTATCAAAATTCTTGGCGAAAAGCTCTTCTATAAGTTGCGCCATGGCCCGCCCGCCGGAGCCGTGGGTCATGTCCACCTTGCCGCGGCGCATGTTGATCTTGGTCGGGAAGCGTTTTTCCATGCGGCTCATTCTGCGGCCTCCTTTGCGCGGTCCAACCGGAAGCGGCCATAGGACCAATAGGCGGCGCAGGAGCCTTCCGAGGACACCATACAGGACCCCATCGGGTTATCCGGCGTGCAGACGGTGCCAAACAGCTTGCAATCGGTGGGTTTTTTCACCCCGCGCAGAATGGCGGGGCATTCGCAGCCCTTCACATCTTTGCCTTTGCTGTCCGTCACGGTAAAGCGGCGCTCGGCGTCATATTCGGCGAACTCTTCCTTTATTTTCAAGGCGCTATACGGCACCTCTCCCAACCCGCGCCATTCAAATGCACGGCGCAACTCAAAAACCTCGCTCACAAGGTCCTGCGCTTTTTCGTTGCCCTCGGGCGTCACCACGCGGGTATATTCGTTTTCCACCTCGAAGCGGCCTTCGTTGATCTGCCGGATCAGCATCAGGGTGGATTGCATCACGTCCAGCGGCTCGAAACCGGCGATCACCACCGGCTTTTGAAACTCCTCGGCGAAGTAATCATAAGGGGCCGAGCCGATGATGGAAGACACATGGCTTGGCCCGTAAAACCCGTCAATATGCACCTGCCCCAGCTCGCGCACTTCAGGCGATTGCAGGATGTGCTGGATGGCGGCGGGGGTCAACACATGGTTGCAAAACACGCTGAAATTCTTCAGCCCTTCCGCCGCCGCGACCTTGATGGCCACCGCCGTCGGCGGCGTGGTGGTTTCAAAGCCGATGGCAAAGAACACCACCTCGCGCTCGGGATTGTCCCGCGCGATTTTCAGCGCGTCCATGGTGGAATAGACCATGCGGATATCGCTGCCCGCCGCCTTAGCCTTGATCAGCGAGTTTTTCCCGCTCGCCGGCACCCGCATCATGTCGCCATAAGTGCAGACAATCGCGCCCTGCTCGGCCAGCTCTATCGCGTTATCAATGCGCGGAATCGGCAGCACACACACGGGGCAGCCCGGGCCATGCACAAAATGCACATTGTCGGGCATCAGGTCCTGCACGCCGTAGCGGAAAATCGCGTGGGTGTGGCCACCGCAAAATTCCATCAGGTTATACTGGCGGGACGGGTCGGCCTCCTCGGCGATCTGTTTGGCCAGCTTTTTAGCAAGGGCCTTGTCGCGGAATTCGTCTACATATTTCACTGGGCGGCCTCCATTTCGGCCATCAGGGCAAGCGTTTTTTCCGCCTCATCCGGCGAGATGGTGTTGAGCGCGTAGCCCACATGCACCAGCACATAATCCCCCACCTTCGCACCCGCCACCAAGGCCAGCGAGATCTCTTTTTTAACACCTTCAAGCGACACAATCGCGTTGTCGCCCTCGGTCATTTCCACAATTTTGGCTGGTAGTGCAAGGCACATGGCTCAGCTCCCTATCTTGTTCATCATCTGGCTGGCTTTTATCCAGCTATACCAATCACTTAGCCCCTCGCCGGACTTGGCCGAGAGCTGCAGGATCCTGATTTTGGGGTTCACCCTGCGCGCGTATTCCATGCATTTTTCCACGTCAAAATCGAGGTAGGGCAGCAGGTCGGTTTTGGTCAGCAGCATCAGGTCGGCGGCAAAGAACATATCGGGGTATTTGATCGGCTTGTCCTCGCCCTCTGTAACGCTGAGAATCACCACCTTATGGGCCTCGCCGAGGTCAAAACCGGCGGGGCACACGAGGTTGCCAACGTTTTCGATAAACAGCACGCCATCGGCGATTTCAAGGTGCTCCAGCGCGTGGCCCACCATATGCCCATCCAGATGACAGCCCTTGCCGGTATTCACCTGAATCGCCGGCACACCGGTTTCGCGGATGCGCTCGGCATCATTGGCGGTTTGCTGGTCGCCCTCGATCACGGCAATCGGGGTTTCCCCCTTCATATCCTCGATCGAGCGGGTCAGCAGCGTGGTTTTGCCCGAGCCGGGCGAGGATACCAGATTAAGCGCCAGCACCTCGCGCTTGGCAAATTCGACGCGGTTGGCACTGGCATATTCGTTGTTTTTGGCCAGAATATCGGTTTCGATCTGCACCATGCGCGCTTGGGAAAGCCCCGGCGCGTGGGCATGGGCAGGGCCTTTGCCATAGTGGTGATCATGGCCGTGGGCATGGTCATGGCTATGGTCATGATGGTGCTCATGCCCGCCTTCGATTTTCACTTCGCCTTCAGAGCATCCGCATACAGTGCACATCAGTCCACCTCCATTTCCTTGATTCTAAGTTCATCACCGCCGGTGATCTGCACCTGATAGCTGCCACAGGTCGGGCAGGCATCAAAGCGCTGTTTTACCTCGGTTTTTTCGGCGCACATCATGCACCACGCATCTATCGGCAGCTCTATCACCTCAAGCGCGGCCCCCTCGGCCAGCCCACCTTTACAGACCACATCGAAGGAAAAGCGCAGCGCCTCCAGCTCCACCCCCGCCAAGGGGCCGATTTCGAGGCGCACGCGCTTCACCTTGCTGAAGCTTTGCGCCACGGCCTGCTGCTCTATCACGTTAATAATGCTTTCGCAGATCGACATTTCATGCATCAGGCGGCCCTCAGCTCAAAATCGACGCAGGGGTCTATCGCCTCGATCACCGCTTTGGCCTGTGCGGGGGCCAGCCCCTTGAGCGCCTTTGCCGCCACGCCTTCGGGGTGAAAGTTCCACTCGGTCGGGGCAAGAATTTTATAGCTGGCAATGCGCCCGCCCTCCAGCTCGGCCATATGCACCAGCCGGCCGCGCGCGGTTTCGACCATGCCAAAGGGCGGGGTTGCATCTTGCGGGGTGCTGCGGCGCATTTGCGCGGGCAAAAGGGCCAGCGCCACCAGCCGCGCCATGAGCCGCGCCAACAGGCCGCTGCCATGGGCGGCCACCAGCGGGTGCTGGCCGTGGCGGGCAAAGGGGCCGGTTTCGCGCGGGGTGCCTTGCCAATCGGGGTAGCGGCAAAAACCCGGCTCCTGCATGCGTTTGGCCAGCATACGCGCGGGCAAGGTGGGCAAGGGCGCGGGGTCGGTTTGCCCCAGCGCCTGCCAGCCGTTTTCCTGAATATCGCGCAAATAGGCGGCGGCTTGGGTCTTGGCTCCGAGCCAGCTTTTGCCCGCCAGAAAATCCTCGGGCGGGCAGCCGAAAACATGGGCTTCAAGATAATCATCCAGCGTGGCGGCCACCGAAACCGTGTCCCGGTTTTCGATCGCCTCGTGCATATCGGCCACCAGCGCCATCACCGGCGGGGCGGGCATGGATGTGCCACCGCCCTGCCAGCCCAGCAATATCCGCAGCAGATGCTCACGGGCATTTTCGGCCAGCACCAGCCGCATATCGGCTGCACCTTGCCCCGTGGCCAGCTGCGCGGCGGCGCAATGGGCATGGCCGCACAGGCTGAACACCATGGGCAAAAGCGCCAATGCCTCCCCCACTTCGCGGCCCGCCAGCAGGCCCGAAACAGAGGCCGTGCGGTTGGAGGCTATCTGCACCGAATCCCCCAGCGTCACGGTAATTTTGCCCTCGGCGATCATGTCTCTGCCTCTTCGGTCTTCGGTTCGCGCAGGGTGCCGCGCAAAAAGGTGCGGCGGTCCATGTCTTTGGGCGGCTCGGGGGGGGCTTCCACCTCTTCCACCGGCGCGGGCTCGGGCAGCTTGCCTGCCCATATATCCTGCATCTCCTGCTCTGGCGGCTCCAGCTCGGCCCCCTCGTTCAGGATTTCCTCCAGCGCCGCTTGTGCGGTTTCCAGCGCGGCGGCGTGGTCTGCAAATTCGAACATTGGGGAAAACAGTGAACAGGAGAGCGACCAGCCAAAACCCTCCTCGAAAAACAGGATGAATTCCACTTGCCCCGCCGGCACGTTCAGCAGCCGCTTGGCCCCGATTTCCGGCGCGGTTTCGATGAATTTCTCCTGATCGAGCGGCACCAGAACAAGATTCATGAACCACGGTGTCAGCAACACACCCAGCGCGTTATCCTGCCACGGCTCAAACCCGAGCGCCGCCACGCCGAGCTTTTTATTGAGAATCGGCACCCCCTCCATGCGCGTTTCCCCGATCTCGCGGTAAAGCGCCTCAAGGGTGTTGCGCAGGGCTTCGGGGGTGGTGTCCATCAGTCCACCACCATAAAATCTTCGCGCCGCCCGTCACATTCGGGGCAGGACCAATGGTCGGGCAATTGCGCAAACGGGGTGCCGGCGGGGATCTGCCAATAGGCATCGCCTTTGCTTGGCTCGTATTGCCACCAGCAAATTTTGCATTCCAGAATGTCGGTGTCTTTCAGCTTGGCAAGATCGCCACCAAAAGAGCCGTCAAAGCCATTACTCATTGTAAATCGCCATCACTTCGGCCACCCGCTCGGCGCTGTCGTCGATGTCTTCCTGTGCGGCACACACCACCTCGGGCACATTGATGATTTCGATCGAGTTCAGGATCATCGCATCTTGTGAATTGTAATATTGCACCCACCAGACATTATTGGTGCGGGTGGAAGACACCCGACAATTGCCATAGCCGCGCGACAGGATGATCGTATCGCCCACGCCCAGTTTTAGGGCAAGGTATTCAAGGTCTTGCTCGGTATGGGGCAGAAGGGAAAGGTTGATAGAATGGGTGGGCGTGCCGGGCTTGTAATTGGCCACGGCATCGGCGATTTCGGTCAGGATCGAAGGGGCGTTGAACACGCTATCGGGCAGCGGGTCTTCGGCCAGCGCGCCGGTTTTGGCGGCAATGCCAAACACGCGGTCCGCTACCGAATGGGGCCAGTCGGCCACCTCTATCGTGTCGCGCACCACTTTACCCTCGTCAAAATGCAGCACCCGCCATACACCGGCAAACACCGCTTCCTGCACCTGAATATCGGGGCCGGACACCAGCGAAACCTCGCCCTCGCCCAGAATCTGGTTCACCAGCCCGAGGTTTTTCTGGTCAAGGTCGCCCAGCTCCAGCAGCGCGGCGCGCGTGCCGATTTTGTAATTCGCCAGCAGTTTTTGCAATGCGTTCAGCCGTGCCTTGCCCTCTTCCATGCCCAGCGTGTCTTCCGGCTCGGGGGCAATGGGCAAATCGAATGTCACCATCTCGCGCGGCATTTCCATGTGGTCAAGCTCTTGGCCGTCCGGCTCTTTCTGGCTACCCGGGCCAAAGCCCACATCAATGCCCAGATCAGGGATATTATCGGCTGTTGTCATCTCGCGACCCTCTTTTAGTTTGCTTTTGCCGGAGCTGGCGCGCAGCCCTCGGGGAATTTATATTGTGGCGGCGGCACGGGACTGCCTGCCAGTATCTTGTTGATTTCAATGATATAATCGCCCCAATCCAGCACCTGCGGGATCACCCCGAGATAGGCACCATCGCGCAGAAAAATCAACGAAGGGTATTTGGAGAACCGGAACCTCGTTTGCACTTTGCGCTCGCTATCGCGCTCCAGCACTGCCGCTTTCAGCGCCCCGTTAGAGGCTTTTAGCAGCTCGGGCAGCACCACGGCCACGTCGTTCACCTCCACATGGCGTTTCCAGTCGCCCACGGCAAAAATGATGGTATCCCCGTTGCCCTTGGCAAAAACATCCAGCGTATCCGCATTGATCACCGGCAGGTTTTCCCGCGCGATGATGCCTTCCAAAAGGGGTGAAAACATCAGCCCGTCTCCTCTCGTTTTGCTATTATATCGGCGAAAAGCGCATCGACATTGCCGTCGCCCCCCGCCATGACGCTATCCAGCGAGGCCAGCGCGTTATTGATCCGTTCGGCAGATTCCGGTGTAATCACCTCGCGCGCGGCATCAATGAACACCAGCACCCATGTGCCTGCGGGCTGCTCGCCCACCAGCATCATATCTATGCGCCGTTGCTCGGCCCCATATTGGCAGATGGCAGCGCCAAAACCGCTTTCGATCACCTGCATCGGCAGGCCCATACACATCAGCGCGCCCCTTGGGGGGTGGCGAGAATCTGCTCCAGCTCGGCGTCGTGGTCTTGCGGGGCCACCCAGTTTTTATCCACCAGCAGGCGCTCGTCGCCGGAGCGGCAGGCGCGTTCCTCGCTCGGGCGGCCCATTTCGTAATGTTCGGTTTGCATGATCTGGCAGGCGATGGTGCTTTCAGGCGGCAGCGGCACAGCGCGCTTTTTGGCGGTGATGCCGATTTCAGCCAGATATGCCAGCGCCATCTCGATCGCCGGTTCGATCTTGTCCTTGATCTCGTCACGCAGCCCGCCGCCAAAATCGTCCAGCTCCACCGGCTGCACCCCGATCAGCAACAGCTTTTCGGGTGGCTCGTCCATCATTTCGGCCATCATCAACACTTCCTGAAAGCCGGTCTGGTGCAGGCTGATTTTTTTGCAGCCCATAAATTTGGGGACTTCTTCATCCTCGACCCGCTTCATGGTGCCCGGCGGCAAGCCATAATCAACCGCGTCAAACACGATCAGGATGTCGCAATCGCGCACATGCTGCACGAGGTAAATGCCCTGCGTGCCGCCATCCATCAGCTTGACGTTATCAGGGGTTTCGTAAAGGCGGTGAAACTCCTCGACCGCGCGCACGCCAAAGCCCTCATCGGCCCAAAGCAGATTGCCGATACCCAGAATCAATACATTCGGTTGTGATGACATCGTTCCCTCCCAAGACGCTCATGCCGTTAAAAACAGGGTGAAAGTGACGGAGCGGATTATTATCTTCCATTGACTCCGCCAATCGGTTGATCACCTTCCGATCAATCAACCACACACCACCCCGCAAAACAAGGACAAATTGTCCTTTTGGCGGAAAATGTGACAATAAAGCTTCCGAAAAGGTAAAAAAAGCGCCGCATTTTCATGCGGCGCTCAAGGGAGAGTAGCTTTCGCCTCAGGCCGTATCAGTCTTTATCCACCGGGCGGTCGTCCTTGAACTGCCGCCAGCCGGAAATCATCGAGCTGATGATGGATTGGCGCGACATGATATCCTCGCGCACCGCCACGTAAACATGGATCATAACGAACACGATGATCACCCACATGCCCATATGGTGCCATGTATGCACATCCTGGCTTTGCCCGAACAGAGGGATAACCCACGTAGTGAAGTAGGTATGCTGCCACGTTCCGAACCCTGTGCCTTCGCCATACATGGAAAAGCCGGTGATGATCATAAAGGTGATGCCCCAGACATACATGAAGTGCATGGCCAATACCGCCAGCGGGTTGTGGCCCTCATACTTTTTCGGCTCTTTCACCAGCATCGCATACCACAGAACCTCGTGCCAGACACCAACCCAGAAGCTCGGGCGCCATACGGGCGGCATGAAGATTTCGCGCGCATGCGAATTGCCCACAAAAGCCCAATAGACCCGAAACACAAAGCCGATCACCGTAATATAGGCGGCGACAAAGTGGATATAGCGGATCCAGCCGAACAGGTAATAATCCGAGGCCTCGCCCCCCAAAGAGGGGAGCGGTGAACCGATCAAATAGCCGGTGACAGCCAGCGCCAAAATGGCGAATGCCTGCGCCCAGTGCCAGATACGAACCGGCGCTTGATAGACATAAACCGCCTCTTGCCTTGTTTTTGAAACATCGCTCATAACGCCCCCCTATCTGACTTTAACGTTGGCCAGCTCTTCTCCGTCAGGCGACATAACGTGCGTCGAACATGCAAGACAGGGATCGAAACTGTGCAAGGTGCGCAGGATTTCAACAGGCTCTTCGGCGCGTTCCACCTTGGTATTCATCAAGGAGGCCTCGAAGGCACCGATATTGCCCTCGGCATCGCGCGGCGAGCCGTTCCATGTAGTGGGCACAACGCACTGGTAGTTCTCGATCTTGGTATCCTTGATCTTGATCCAGTGGCCAAGCGCACCGCGCGGTGCCTCGGTAAAGCCCACACCCTTGATCTCGGCAGGCCATGTGGACGGGTCGAACTTTTCGGTGTTGGCCGTAGAGCTATCACCGTTTTTTATGTTCTCGACCAGTTTATCGAGGAAATACATCTGCTGTTCGGCTGCCCAGACCGCCTCCATGCCCCGCGCCGCGGTGCGGCCAAGGGTGGAAAACAGCGCCGGCAGCGGCACATCAAGCGCCCGCAACACACCGTTGATCTGGTCAGTGAAATACTCATGCCCCTGCGCATAGCCCACAATGTAGCGGGCCAGCGGGCCAACTTCCATCGCGTGGCCTTTCCAGCGCGGCGCCTTGATCCAGCTATATTTGCCACCTTCGTCAATGCGCTCGATATTGGTTTTGGTGCCGATCAGGTTTGGCCCAAGTTCATACTGCGCTTCGGTCACACCATCCCACGGGTGCAGGCCTTTGGCGCCATCAGGGTATTTATACCACGAATGCGGCACAAATTCCTGAATTTCATCAGGATCCCGCACATCGACCGGATGCACCTCGTCCAGCTTGCCATTGATGATCGCGCCTTGCGGCATCATTAGGTTGCCGGCCGAATAGTCGTTGGCCTTGTCTGGAATATCGCCATACGCCAGCACATTGGAGCTGGAAAGCCCGCCGCCATATGTCCAGCCTTTATAGAAGCCGCCAATCGCGATGATATCCGGCAGATAGACGTTTTTGCAAAAATCAATCGTGCGCTGGGTCACAGAGCGCACATAGTTCAGCCGCTCCATATTAATCGGCGCACCCGCCTGGTTCATGTCAATCGCGCAAGGCACACCGCCCACCAGCCAGTTGGGGTGGGTATCCTTGCCACCAAAAATGGTGCGCACGGTCATGATTTCTTTCTGGAAATCAAGCGCTTCCAGATAGTGGGTCACTGCCATCAGGTCCGCCTCGGGGGGCAGCAGATAGGCGGGGTTGGTCCAATAGCCGTTTTTGAACGGGCCAAGCTGGCCGCTTTCAATAAACTTGCGAATGCGGGTTTGCACATCGCGGAAGTAACCGGGGGATGATTTCGGATGGCTCGGCGATGTTCTCTGCTGCAATTCCGAGGTTGCCCGCGGGTCGGCCTTCAGCGCGTTTACGGGGTTGACCCAGTCCAGCGCGTGCAGGTGGTAAAAATGCACGAGGTGGTCATGCACTTGCAGGCTCAGCTGCATGATATTGCGGATCGAGTTGGCGTTTTCGGGGATGTCGATATTCAGCGCATCCTCCACCGCGCGCACCGAGGTGAGCGCGTGAGTGCCGGTGCAAACGCCGCAAATGCGCTGCACAAAGGCCCAGGCATCGCGCGGGTCGCGGTCTTTCAGAATAACCTCCAAGCCGCGCCACATGGTGCCGGTAGACACCGCATTGGTAATCATGTTGTTTTCGTCGAGGTTAACCTCGCAGCGCATGTGGCCTTCGATCCGTGTCACCGGATCCACCACCACGCGTTGGCCGGAATCGTCGAGCGTAAAGCCGTTTGGTGTTTCGATAATACCCATTATGCGTCATCTCCTTTGCTTGCGATGCGCTTGATCACACTGGCCCCTGCATGCACTGCGGCCGCGCCGCCCACAATCAGTGCGGCTGTTTTGCCAATTTCGTCGGCATCGGCGTCAATGCCAAAGCCTTTAATGTCTGAAAGACGCTCGTAAAAGCCGCCTTTGTCCCAGAAGCCGTCTTCCGAACAACCAATGCACGGATGGCCAGCCTGAATCGGGAAAGACAAGCCACCATTCCAGCGAATGGTCGAGCAGGAATTATAGGTGGTCGGGCCTTTGCAGCCGACCTTATACAGGCAATAGCCCTTCTTGGCGCCTTCATCGTCGAATTTCTCGACAAACTGCCCCGCATCAAAATGTCCGCGACGGTAGCACTTGTCGTGAATCCGCTGCGAATAGAACATCTTCGGGCGGCCCTGATTGTCCAGTTCCGGCATTTTCTCGAAGGTCAGCATATAGGTGATCACGGCAGTCATCACCTCCGAAATCGGCGGACAGCCCGGCACTTTGATAATCGGCTTATTGGGCATGCCCGGAACTTTATGTGTAGGCGTGGCGCGGGTCGGGTTTGGCCGCGCGGCCTGCACACAACCCCAGCTCGCACAGGAGCCCCAGGAGATAATCGCCTTGGCATGGCCCGCCACGCGCTTGAGCTGCTCGACAAACGGCTTGCCGGCAATGATGCAATACATGCCGTCTTCATCCAGCGGCGCATTGCCCTCGACCGCGAGGATAAACTGCCCGTCGTATTTCTCGATGGTTTCGTCAATAATCGCTTCGGCGTGCTCTCCGGCGGCGGCCATGATCGTATCATCATAATCCAGCGAAATCATGCTAAGGATCACATCTTTGGCCAGCGGGTGGGCCGAGCGGATAAAGCTTTCAGAGCAGCAGGTGCATTCCAGCCCGTGCAGCCAAAGCACCGGAATGCGCGGCTTGTTTTCCATCGCATGGGCAATTTGTGGCGCAAAGGCGGGCGAAAGCCCCAAGGCCCCGGCCGCAAGACTGCAATATTTCAAAAAGCTGCGGCGGGTAATCCCCTGCCGGCGCATCACATCATAAAATGTTTCGTGCATCTTAACTCCTTATCCCTGATCTGTTTTTTCGAGAGCAAGCGGACTCACCCCGTTAGGGCCAGCATAGCCGTGGCGGGCATAAGGGAAAAACGTTTCGGAGATTTAGCGTTTTCCAAAACAGGAGGTGGTATTTTTAGATAATATATCAGATGCTTACGCGAAATACAAAATTGGACAACCTGCTTATTTCTATGTATTTCGTCCGAATATTCGGAAATTTACCTCCCGGCAATCTGGGGGTTTAGAAAGCAACTTTCCACCTTCTAAACCAACATTGGCCCCGACTCATACCGGAAACCCTTTGACTTCACGGAAAAACACACCCCCGCCTGCTCCTGCATGACGGCATAATCGCTCAACATTTCCACGATCGAAGACCCTTCCGGCAACGCCTGCACTTCCTCCGCCGCCCCTGCCTAGAATCCCGCGTCATACTCCACTACCGGCGGGCAGACACTGGTGAAACGCTCAGAACTCACCGTCGCGCAGGCGCTTAGCAAGCTCGTCACTATTACGAGGGCGGCGAGACGCGGCTTTGAGCATTCGGCGTTGGATTTCATTGGTTTTCTCCGTATTTTCAATCCGTTCCGCCAGCCGTCTGGCACGTTCGCCGGAGCGGCGCAGGGGCAGGAGGAACAGAGTTATTGTGAGGGCGATCGCGGCCCCATTTCCCGGCAGTCAGCATGAAGCGGCTGCCGGAAAACCATGCTATCAGCGCCCCCATCAGCGGAGGCCCTTTCCGCCAGTCATCCCAGCGAGCGTAGATGGTGGTTCCGATGCCGATCAGGGCCACAGCGATGAACAACCAGCGCAGTGTATCGAGATACCTCAGAGCCTTTGAAACCGGCTCCGAAGCCAAAAAGGAGATCGGAAAATGGCTGACCTATTACAACACCGAGCGCCCGCATTCCACCCACGGCATATTGACCCCGGATGAAGCCTATGACAGAAAAACAGAACCAACGAAATTAGCAGCATAACAATGAAAACAGATTCATCTTATTTACGCTGCTAGCTGGTCGAAATACTGGGACCACCTCTCAGCTTTGGAGAATATCGGGGGTCAGAGAACCAATTCCGCCGAACTCGCAGGAAAGGCACTCAACAGCCCACCGGCTATAACCTTTGAAAACAACAAGAAAATTCTGGGTTAGCCACAAACGGAGAACGGGTTCTCGGGGGATAGTGGCGGAGGAGGTGGGATTCGAACCCACGGTAGACTTTCACCTACGTCGGTTTTCAAGACCGGTGCATTCAACCACTCTGCCACTCCTCCGACGCCGCGACCTATAAAGTGGCTTTTGTGATTCT
>Ga0256840_1002124_pt1 | contig 17712 bp, 17 predicted proteins | sample 355202metaG_FD_185969 | JGI IMG/M metagenome (GOLD analysis project Ga0256840, IMG submission 185969) | Hydrothermal vent microbial communities from Mid Atlantic Ridge, Atlantic Ocean - 355-202 | ecosystem: Environmental > Aquatic > Marine > Hydrothermal vents | place: Atlantic Ocean: Mid... | reverse complement strand
ACTTGATAAAGAGTCAGGAAAAACTACAATTAAAAATTTTTGGGTAGAGGGCGGATATCATAATCCTAGAAATTACAAATTCGAACCCACAGGTAGAAGGTTAACTTTTATACATGGCACCGAAAAAGAGCCAATAAATATTTCTATAACCTTCACTGAAACTGACGTGCGCGTAAATTAAGTTCCGCACCTACGGCGCTCAGCTAGATTTCTGTTTACTTTCTACAAACATGTCGCTCCTACGGAGCTTGCTAAACCACTATGGACTGAAACATAGGTTTTTAAGTAAACTAAAATCTGCCTCGTAAAATTCAAAAGCCACAATGAGAATCAAACTATTTAATTCGTGAATTCGTGGCAAAAAGTTTTAGAAGCTAAAGCCAAATACAATAAAGCGTATCATTTCAACTGCTTTTGAGAGCAATTAGGTGTAAGATGGGTCGATTCAAAGACAAAACACAGGTTTTTTAGTAAACTAAAGTCTACCCCATGAAATTCGAAAACCATAATAGAATAACCCATTTAATTCGTGAATTCGTGGCGAAAAGTTTTTAGAAACGAAAAGCGCAATTTTATTTCCAAACTCACCGCCCAAATCATTATTCACAATTCCCAAATCGTAAATCTAAAATCATAAATCGCAAATCATAATCCTCGCTTTATTAAAAGCAATTGACTACCTTTGCGCCTCCAAAAAAATACGCAAATGCAGAACATAAGAAATATTGCCATCATTGCCCACGTTGATCATGGTAAAACGACGCTGGTTGACAAAATCATTCACGAATCGAATATTTTCCGTGACAATCAAGAAGCTGGAGAATTGATTCTAGACAATAATGATTTAGAACGAGAAAGAGGAATTACTATCCTATCCAAAAATGTGTCGGTTAGGTATAAAGATATTAAAATAAATGTCATCGATACTCCTGGTCACGCTGATTTTGGTGGTGAAGTAGAGCGGGTTCTAAAAATGGCTGATGGTGTTTTGCTATTGGTGGACGCATTTGAAGGAGCGATGCCCCAAACAAGATTTGTATTGAGTAAGGCACTTTCTTTAGGTTTGAAACCTATCGTAGTAGTAAATAAGGTTGACAAGGAAAACTGCCGGCCGGAAGAGGTGCAAGAGCAGGTTTTTGACTTGATGTTTAACCTTGACGCAACTGAAGAGCAACTGGATTTCGTAACTATTTATGGCTCGTCAAAAATGGGATGGATGGGACATGACTGGAAAGAACCAACGGATAGCATCACACCGCTACTGGATGAAATTATAAAAACCATTCCACCTGCACCATTTCACGAAGGAACACCGCAGATGCAGATAACTTCTCTTGATTTTTCTTCTTTCGTAGGTAGAATTGCTATTGGGAGGTTGTTTAGAGGAACGCTTAAAGAGGGTGCCCAAATGGGTCTAACAAAAGCAGATGGCACGGTAAAGAAAGTGAAGATAAAAGAACTTCATGTTTTTGAAGGATTAGGAAAAATAAAGGTAAGCGAAGTAAAGGCTGGAGAAATTTGTGCAGTTACTGGCATTGAGGGATTTGACATTGGTGATACACTTACGGATATAGAAAATCCGGAAGCATTGCCAAGAATTGCCATTGATGAGCCAACCATGAGTATGCTGTTTACCATCAACAACTCTCCTTTTTTCGGAAAAGAAGGTAAGTTTGTGACTTCTAGACACTTACGTGACCGTCTTTACAAAGAAATAGAAAAAAACCTTGCGCTAAGGGTAGAAGATACAGATACTGAAGATAAATTTTTGGTGTTTGGTAGGGGCGTTTTGCACTTATCAGTATTAATAGAAACCATGCGACGCGAGGGCTTTGAACTACAAGTAGGACAGCCACAGGTACTTTACAAAGATATAGATGGTCAGCGTCATGAGCCGATTGAGCATTTGGTAGTTGATGTACCAGAAACATCATCTGGAAAGGTGATTGAGTTAGTCACTCAGAAAAAAGGGGAGCTAACCATCATGGAACCAAAGGGAGATTTACAACATCTTGAATTTGATATTCCTGCGAGGGGATTAATTGGCTTGCGTAATAATGTGCTGACTGCTACTTCGGGTGAGGCAATCATGACACATAGATTTAAAGATTACCAGCCATTCAAAGGTGAAATTGCAGCTAGAAATAACGGTGCCCTTATCTCTATGGATATGGGACCTGGCACTGCCTATTCTATTGATAAACTACAAGATCGTGGTATCTTTTTCGTAGATCCAGGTGAAGAGCTTTACAAAGGGCAGGTAATTGGGGAGCATACAAGAGCCAATGATTTGGAAATTAATATCCAAAAGGGTAAGAAATTAACGAATATGCGTACTTCAGGAACGGATAGTGCCGTTAAAATTGCCCCTAAAAGACAGTTTTCCTTAGAAGAAACTTTAGAATACATCAGAAAAGATGAATACGTAGAGTTAACGCCCAAGTCAATCAGAATGCGAAAAATATTTCTGAATGAGCATGAGCGTAAAAAGCAAATGAAAGGTTAGGCACCTCAGAGCCTATCTCTTTAGCTTCTCTTTGGAGAGAAAAAGGAACTCAGAGTCCCTTTCAGGAGACTCTGAGTGAGATTACTTTCCCTTGTTCAATAAATTGTGTCAGCCATTTGATTCTAGTGGATAATATATTTACTTTAGTATCTATTCTATGGATATGAGTGGGTATAGCATTTTTCAAAATTATACAAGGGTCAAATGGATTATTCTGGCAATTTCCATACTGATTAGTGTCGTTTCTATTTACTTCACTGGTAATCTGGTAGATGAACTAAAAACCCGAGAACTCAAACAGATTGAACAGCATGCCAATACATTGCAGATAATATCTAATGTTGAGAGTGAGAACCTTACCTATTTTACAGATATTCTAACCTCTAACAAATCAATCCCTCTGATTCAAACAGATGAAAAAGGGGATATCTTAAACTTCCTTAATATAGACTTCAAATCAGGCATTTCCGAAGAAGAAAAAAACAAGGTACTGGAAAAGGAATTGGCAATTATGAAAAAGGAGTATGAGCCTATATTAATTACCATAAGAGATTCTGAAACTGAAGAAGTCCTTTTCTACCAATATATTTATTATCGCAATTCCGATCTCCTTTATCAATTAAAATACTATCCCTATGTGCAACTAGCCATTATTTTTGTGTTAGGATTAATTGTTTATATGATTTTTAGTTATTCCAAGACTTCTGAGCAAAACAGAATTTGGGCTGGACTAGCAAAAGAAACTGCCCATCAGCTAGGGACACCACTATCATCATTGATGGCATGGACAGAATATTTCAAGACAGGTGGAAAGGTCAATGATGAGATAATCAATGAGATAGACAAAGACATCAAACGGTTAGAAATCATTACTTCCAGATTCTCTAATATAGGTTCTACCCCTGTTTTAAAAGAAGAAAACGTATATGAAGTAATTAAAGGCACCATCGGATATCTACAAAACAGGATTTCTAAAAAAGTAAAAATCAGTGTTGACACCGTTACCCAAGACACTTATGCCAATCTTAACAAGCCACTATTTGAATGGGTAATAGAAAATATTTGTAAAAATGCGGTAGATGCCATGAGTGGTGTTGGCAGTATCAAAATTCACATTATAAAAGCGAGCGAAGGGCGGGTTTTTATAGATATTAATGATTCAGGGAAAGGAATTCAAAAAGGAGACTTCAAAAAGATATTTCACCCAGGATTTAGCACCAAAAAAAGAGGCTGGGGTTTAGGGTTGGCATTGGTGAAAAGAATCATCGAGATTTACCATCAAGGGCAGATTTTTGTCAAATCTTCTTCCTCCGAACTTGGCACAACATTCCGTGTTATTCTAAAATCGTAGCCAGCCCTTTTCACAACAAAATTAGTTGCATAAAATCATTAAAAAATCCCTTTGCTTTAAATTAATTATGGCTTAGATTTGCAGTTCGAAAATTATCAATTTTTCTATAAGAAAATAAATATTTAATAATGGCTAGAAAAGGTAAAATCACTCAGATAATTGGTCCCGTAGTAGATGTTAGTTTTGAATCAGAAGATTCACTGCCTAACATTCTTGATGCACTGGTTATCACCCGTGAAAATAATCAAAAAGTTGTACTCGAATGTCAGCAGCATTTAGGTGAAGATAGAGTGAGAACTATTGCAATGGACAGTACTGAGGGACTGACTAGAGGTATGGAAGTTGTTGATACTGGATCCGCTATTAACATGCCCGTTGGTGATGACATCAAAGGGCGAGTATTTAATGTGGTTGGTGAAGTAATTGATGGTATTGCTCCTCCTGCAGGAGACAAATCATTACCTATTCACAGGCATCCACCTAAATTTGAAGACCTATCTACAGCTACCGAAGTACTTTTCACAGGTATCAAAGTAATTGACCTTATTGAGCCTTATGCTAAAGGTGGTAAAATTGGTTTGTTTGGAGGTGCTGGTGTTGGTAAAACAGTACTTATTCAGGAATTGATTAATAACATTGCCAAAGGACATGGTGGTTTGTCAGTATTTGCAGGTGTGGGAGAAAGAACAAGAGAAGGGAATGATTTGTTAAGAGAGATGATTGAATCTGACATTATCACCTACGGTGAGGAATTCAAAGAGAGTATGGAAAAAGGGGGATGGGATTTAAGTACAGTTACTAAAAAAGATTTGGAAGAATCTAAAGCAACGTTTGTCTTCGGACAAATGAATGAACCTCCTGGGGCAAGAGCAAGAGTGGCTTTGTCAGGATTGACGTTGGCAGAGTATTTCCGTGATGGTGAGGGAGACGGAGAAGGGAAAGATATTCTTTTCTTTATTGATAATATTTTCAGATTCACACAGGCAGGTTCTGAAGTATCAGCATTGCTCGGTCGTATGCCATCAGCGGTAGGTTACCAACCAACATTGGCTACAGAAATGGGTACAATGCAAGAAAGAATTACTTCTACCAAGCATGGTTCTATTACATCTGTACAAGCGGTATATGTGCCAGCTGATGATTTAACTGATCCAGCGCCGGCAACAACTTTTGCTCACTTGGATGCTACGACAGTACTTTCAAGAAAGATTTCAGAATTAGGTATTTACCCTGCGGTAGATCCATTGGATTCTACTTCAAGAATTCTTAATGCTGAGACACTTGGTGACGAGCATTATGATTGCGCACAAAATGTAAAAGAGATTCTACAGCGATATAAAGAACTGCAAGATATCATTGCTATTTTGGGTATGGACGAATTGTCTGATGAAGATAAAGAAGTTGTACATAGAGCAAGAAGGGTACAACGTTTCTTGTCTCAGCCTTTCCATGTGGCAGAGCAGTTTACAGGAATCCCAGGAATTTTGGTAGACATCAAAGATACTATCAAAGGATTTAATATGATAATGAATGGTGAGTTAGACCACATTCCTGAAATGGCTTTTAATTTGGTAGGACCAATAGAAGAGGCCATAGAAAAAGGAGAAAAAATGATGGCTGACGCTAAATAAGAAAATCGATGCATTTAGAAATCATTACACCAGACCAAAAAGTATTTGACGGAGAAGTTGAATCTGCCACATTTCCTGGCAGCGATGGTTCTTTTCAAATACTAAATGACCATGCTCCACTCATTAGCTCATTGGCAAAGGGTGACTTGATTTATGTCAATAATGAGGGTACTCACAATTTAGTAGTTGACGGAGGTGTCGTTGAAGTGCTTAATAATAAAATCATTGTTTTAGCTGAGGCTGTTATAAACTAAAGAAAATAATAATCCACTTTTTAAAAACCTTCTTGAAATTGTTCGGGAAGGTTTTTTTATTGTCGGACTCCGTTCCGACAGCCCCTTTCCAAAAGGCAAGAAATCTTATTGACTTCATAACTTTAGCAGATACAAAATTACCCCTTGATCTGTGTCTCCATAGACCATATCACAACTTAGAAGAATGGTCTGTGAGGACACAGACCATGGGAAACGGTTTCCGTACCCCTCAAGATAGTAAACATAAGTAGCAATGAATTGGCACCCAGCCCTTCACAAATATGTCAATTATCCCACAAAAAATCACTTCCGCTAATAATTAGTGGAAACGCAAATTGGAAAATTCTACAATCTAGAAAGTTTGATCGTCTTCATCGACATCAGTCTCCACAGGTGCTTCTTCCACAGGCGCTATCTCTTGTTCCTTTTTCTTCTTTCGCTTTTTCTTTTTGCGCTTCTTTCTTTTCTTTTTGGGTGCTTCGCTCTCCTCTTCGGTAGCATCTGCATCATCCGCCACATCAGATTCTTTTTTCTTCTTTTTCCTTTTCAGAAAGCTAAAAAATCCCTTTTTCTTCTTTGGCTCTTCCTCTCCATCCGCTAGCTTTTCTTCACCCAATTCATTGCTTACACTTGTCGTATCTATCGGTTTTGGCTTGGGTAAAAATTCTGCAAAAAGTCTGTTATATTCTAGCTGATCATAGTTATAGTGATCTTTTCTCCTTACTCGTGTTGATGTTTTTCTAGTAGTTGATAGGGAGTCTGTCTCTTCAAAATCTACCTGTGCTACCAAAAGAGAATCTATCGCATCTCCTGATAAAGAGTCCTCTATCTCCTCAGCAGGTGGCATTATTACTTCCATTTCTATGGTATTCCATCTTTTCTGCACTTTCCGATAGCTCATTCTTTTGATAAGTCCATTCTTGTCTCTGTGGACTGCAAGTAAATCTTTAGGCACTGAGTCTTCATTGAAAAGCGAAAATTGTTTAATTCTAGCAGAGTCGTCAATGATATAAAAACTTTGGAATGCAGGGCAGGTCTTATTCGGTGCACATGAGCTCATATACAACGCCATAATAATACCAATAAAGAAAAAATACTTTTTCATCTTACCCAATAATCACCCGTATTTCAATATTAAAATTTCTTGCCTATTATTTATTTTTATATGTAAAAAAGAAAGTTATCTGCTTGATATTCAATGTCCTAGTTACTTCCCAAAAGTTCAAATCTCTACAAATTTTCTCTTTTTTTTATATAATTCACCTTTTACTTTTTTCAAGATAAGCAAATATCGAGAATAAAATATATATCCAGAATTCTCGCCATTTTTAAAACGTAACATTATTATTTTATGCTTGATTTTACCATAAAATTAAGCAAATTACTACCTTTTCTTACAATGCAAAACCGCCTAGCCTGCATTATCCAACCGTTTAAACTAAGTGCATTGCCAACACCATTTTCCATGGTTTGTGTGCTCACAGACAACTTAACTTACAATTTGCTGAGTGGTCTGTGTCTCCACAGACCACGGAGAGGGAGGAGTTTTTCAGCAAACCGCTAAATACCTTCTCAAGCAATTTATGCCACATGTCGCACCTACGACCCCTAGATAACTTTCTACTGTGGACTACAAACATATTGCTCCTATGGCGCTGGGGTATTCTTTTCATAATATATTTGGAGGAAATAAAGAGATTATATTTCAAACCAATATCCCAAATCGTACATCTAAACTCGTAAATCATAATCTTTGCTTTATCCTCTTTTTAGGTGGTTACTATAATTAAACTTGTTGAAAATATTTAAATTCACCTTGAATCCATAGTGCCAATAAGAATCTCATTTTATTAGGGCCGCTGCTTTTGATACTAATGACATCTAAGTGATCACCCAAAGTATATTTACGAGAAGCTTCAAACCCTATGCCAAGGAAATCCGTCAGGAAATAGGACACGCCGATGCCAACAGGAAGAATAACTGCTGATTTGTTATAATCCCAAACTACCACTTTATTTGTCTCTATGTCTTTTGGATTAAAATGCACACCGCCAATTCCGCCAAAAACATACACATTCCATTTTTTATAGCGATCATCTAAATATGGTTTTGCCCAATAGTCGATAACTAGCGCCGTATAATAATCATAGTTATAACTTTTGAAACTCCTATTCTCAAATTGCGACAGTTTGGATTTAGAGTATAACTTAAAATAAGAAGCATCAACCCTAAGGCTAAGATGATTAGTAAACCTATGTTTTATGCCTAAACTTGCATGCGGGTTTAACAGATAATTCTGAGTAGATATATTGTGTGGGCGACTCAGTTCACCAGAATAGGAAGATACGCCGACCCCAACATTCACAGAAGTACTGCTATACCAAGGATGGGCATAAGGAACAAATAAATTCCTAATATGGAATTTTTCTGGGTTTGGTTTTGACTTGTACTGTGCAAAACTCAAAAAAGTGTTGCTGCATAAAAAAAACAGTACTACTAGTATTTTTGTTAAATCAACCAATCTACTTGTCATTAAACTCCTAACTAAAACTCAAAAAGTGAAGCACACTATGAGTGCATTTATATTAAGAACGTAATATCAAGTAAAATCTTACTTACAAGCATTATTTTTAAATAGTGTCAGTTAGGAAAACGCAGCAAAATTAGATGGTTTTCTAACAGCCACTAAATAGAAATATCCTTTTGAAATTTTCCCAGTGTCATGCCGACCTTGATGCCTGGCATTGCTTTAGTAAGATTATTGGTGAGGTAAATTTGAGGTGTGATTTTGATTTTATCATTCACGTTAACACTGACTTCTACCGATACCGTATTATCATTAAATACTGCCGTATTATTCTTAGTGAGATATCCACCTTTTATGGCGAGCCATAGTGGTTTTTGCTCGTTCTTAGAAATATTTTTATGATAACTAGCAGTTATAAATGTGGCTATTCCACCCTCTGATTTTTTGTTAGAAGCTCTTGTTTCCCCAAAACCGCTTGAAGCAAACACATAAATACTTTTTGCCCCTATCCCAAAGGCATTATTATTTTTTTGAAATAATAAGTCAATCTCCAGTCCCGCATTAAAATTATCAGCAATTAGTCCTCCATTGCCTTGTACATCCAAAATTAACTGATGTTTTGGGGTTGGTGTCACTTTCTCTTCTGCCATAAAAGCATCTTTAATATTTGCCTGATTCTCAGCCATTAAATAGGGTGAATTGGTTGATGCAATAATATCCTGTTGATGCAATAAATTCTCGGATTTCGAAGTGGCAAAGTTTTGCTTAAAAATACTTTTGTTAGACGTTGTCGTTACGTTTAAAATAGCTGGATAAGAAAGCACTTTTTCCACAACTGATAAGCCCTGCTTCTCAGACATTACAGGAGGAGAAACGGGTTCTACAAAAGAAATTGTTTGACCATTCATTTCAATTCCATCCGTCACAGTATGCTGAACTACAAAATACGAAGCAACAGCAATTGTCAAAGAGGCAGCAACAGCATAATACCAAGGCGTTGCCTGTTTATTGGCAGCAAAAAATCCCAACACTCCCAGACCAGCAGTTTTTGATTGTTTGGCGTTCAGTTTTTCCCATCCTGATGCTTTTGACCAACTGACATTTGAAGGAAGTCCTTCTAGGCTGTCGATGTTATCTTTTATAAAATTCTCAAAATTGTCCATCTAAATTTATTTTGTTCATAAATCTGAGATATTTGTGACACAAGTAATCTGTTTTCCACTTAAGTATCTCAATAATAAATACAGACTTAGTCTGCATGGTATATTCCGTTTTTTTCTAATACTCTTCTTAACATCGCTTTTCCCTTGCTGAGTTGTGATTTTGAGGTGTTTTCTGTAATCCCCAATTGGTCGGCAATTTCCTTATGACTAAACCCCTCGATGACATACAAATTAAAAACTGTTCTGTAGCCCGTCGGCAATTTCAACACCAAGGCATAAATTTCTTCTGCTGCCATTTGTGCATTTACTGTCTCACGCGTTCCAACATTCACCAGCACCTCACTATCTACAAAATTTATTTTTCTATTCTTTCGAAGAAACATCAATGATTCATTAATCATAATCCGTTTTACCCAAGCCTGAAGGCTTCGCTCTCCTCTGTATTCAAACTTCGTTAAATTATCATACACCTTCAAAAATCCATTCACTAAAACATCCTCCGCATCTTGCTCATTTTTGACATAACGATAACAATGCCTGAACATATTCTCTGCAAAACGTTCATAGATAATTTTTTGCGCCTTACTGTCTCCTGCGATGCATGCATGTAAAATCTGCTCGATAGCCAATGGTTTTGGTTCTAAAATAGTTTGCGTACTCATTAGCTATAATGTATTTGGGTTAAAAATGGTTGCTTGCATCTAAAAGTATTCTTTCCTCAAACAATATTAAGCAATCCTTAATCTACACTATGTTAAACCAAGTTAATCATGGTTAAATATTGTTAATACCATTTTAACATCAAAATGCCGCATATAATCCGTTTCTTTCCAGTCCGCTGGCAGGCGGGTTTGCTCATGTATTTTTATAAAATTAAACCGTAGCTATGGCTATGCTTGAATTTTATGCATCACCTGAACAAAAAATAATTCAGATTATTTATACGGCATTTTAAAAATAAAATGGTATAAGTCGATAGATAACTTCTCAAAAGTTTGAAACTTTTGAGAAGTTGAACAAAACCGCTATCTTAGGATTTAATAACAGAACTAAACCCTAATATGTTTTTTCCAATCGGTGACACACAGGTAAAAGGCGGCTCAAGACCACTTTTTAGCTATACTTTTATAGCTATAAATGTCTTGATATTCTTTTTTCAGTTTAGCCTTTCTCCTCAAAATCTTAATGCGTTTATTTTGACTTACGGAACTATTCCTGATGACATTATGCATCAGCAGGGGTATTCCACACTATTCACCAATATGTTTTTGCATGGTGGGTGGATGCATCTTATTGGTAACATGCTATTCTTGTGGGTCTTTGCAGATAATATTGAGGCGGTAATTGGTAATTTTTATTTTTTACTTTTTTATCTTTTAGGTGGTGTATCTGCCTCATTGATTCATGTGTATTTTAATATGGGCAGTACCATTCCAAGCATTGGTGCCAGTGGTGCAATTTCTGCGGTACTAGGCGCCTACATTGTCATGTTTCCAAAATCAAAAATTAAGGTATTGGTACTGATGTTTTTTAGGTCATTTCAAGTAGCCGCACTTTATTTTTTGGGCTTTTGGATAGTTCAAAATCTATTTAGTGGTTTTGCTAGCCTTGGTGCAAATACCGCTGATACAGCAGGTGTAGCGTGGTGGGCACATATAGGCGGGTTTGCTTTTGGAGTATTGGCAGGTTTCTTTTTTAAACATGTCCATCCCAAAAATTTAAACTTCTCTAGCGTTTCGTGAACTTCTCGAAAGTTTGAAACTTTTGAGAAGTTTGTTTACTATCGAAAATGATACTTAAGCCCTAAGCCAAGGTTAAAAACATTGGGTAATGAACTGGCGTAACGGTCAATTTTAGTAAGTGAATTAATAGCCACGGCGTATGATGGCTCAAGTGTCAAACTATAATTTTCAGAAAACTGATAGCGCACTTGCGTACTCATCAAGCCATTAAAATGCACCTTATTATAAGGCGACTCATCGCCTCCTTTAATTACTATATCCGCAAAAGAATCATCATCGGCTTTTACCCTATTTGCTAAGAAAAAATCTGAAGATACTCCCGCCAAAAGAATTACGCTCAATTTCTTATTGAGCAACACGTACCCAGCTTTGATGGGTACAGAAATAAACTCTAATGAACTGTTCAAATTAATATTGGATGCGTTTTCAATGGTTGCTACATTGCCTAAGTCATCACTTGATAAATTGTAAAATGCGGCGGTTTTTAAATTATTATTATCGACGAAATAGGTATGTGTGGTTGTATTTGAAGAGTAATTAAGATAACTCAACCCAGACTGTACCATCCATCTTTTTGCTATTTTTTTACCCACATTCACATTAAACGAATACGAATTTCCAGGAGTAACACTTTCAAACGATTGGTCAAAAGCTGCTCTGAAGTCAGCCTGACCATTCAATGATGCAATAGCGCCATCACCACTTAGCACGTTTGGGTCAAATTGTCCACCAGCAACATCAATTCCAGCCCAAACGTCTTTTAAATTATCGATCGTTTTCTTAAAGGGGTCGTCTGCAAAAATTACAAACTTATTAATCACAAGGTCAGGATGTTCTAATTCAAGACTAGTAAGTGTTAAACCCCTACTATCCATAAATGCTAATAGATTCCTATCCCCTAATGCAGCTGTTTTCTGTTGCAAAGTAGGCAATTCATGAATGACAATTGGCAAACTAGATTGTCCTTGACTAACATTCCTGCCAAGGTCATTTGTTGCATTTATACTTATTGGTTCAGACTCCGCTGACGCACCACTATTAGAGGCAATACTTGATAAACTTTCATTATATTTTTGATCGGTGGTTTTTCCTTGCTCACTATTTGCTAATTCCTTTGTGTCATTTTCGCTACTAATTTCAGTTTTACTATTTCTATCATTATTAACTTCTATTTTATCTACTAGCTGCGTTTTATCATTTCCAAATTCTACATAAGAATATATCCCCAATCCAAAAGCAATCAACACTGCTGCTGCTGCCACCCATTTGTAAAAGAAAATGCCTTTTCTATATTTTTTGGCTTCTTTATTTGCCAAGTGGGCATCCAAATTATTCCACAACTCTGACGAGGGAGACATTTCCTTTCCATGAAATGCCGCTCGCCAAGAGTCTTCGAATTTCCTATTACTATTTCCCATAATTCATACTTTCATTATTCCCAATTTTAGCTTGCAACAAAGATTTTGCCCTTGCGTACTGCGATTTTGAGGTGTTCTCACTTATCCCAAGCATTGTTGCAATCTCTCTGTGTTTATATCCTTCAATCGCATACAAATTAAATGTAACTCGACATCCTGTGGGTAGTGATTGTACCATATCCAACAAGTCATTCAACTCAAAATCTGACAGTGAGTAATCAAAAGCTGCGTCATTGCCAAGCGATTCCACATCAACCATTGGGTACAAATAGAGTTTACTTCGCTGATGACTTAAGGCAGTATTCACTACTATTTTCTTCATCCAGGCATGTAATGCCCCTTTATTCTTCAGCTTGTCTATGCTGTCAAAAACTTTAATAAATGACTCTTGTAGAACATCTTCTGCTTCCAATGTCCCTTTGGTGTAGCGCATAGCAACCACCATCATTCTTTTTACAAAATGCTGATAGAGTGCTTCTTGAAATTTTCTTTCTCCCCGTTTGCAACCAGAGATAACCTGTTCTTCGTCGAACATTTATTAGTTTTTAGCGCTTAGCCTAATATAGCCATTCATTCTCAGTAATAAGACACCCGTTTTTAAAAAATAGTTGGAATGCAAATATACCATTCTAATAGTTTGAAATTTTTGGAAAGTTACTTAAATTCGGGTGTTGATTTTTTAAACTATAATTAACGGTAAACGGAAACTAAGATTTCAAACGTACTGCCCAAACAACCATGAAATATCTGTCTTTCATTTTTTTAGTCTTTGTGGCATGTGTTCCGCTTACGCCCACTGCAAGCGATAGCACTCCCTCTAAAAAACTAATACTAAATGATCATACCTACGAGCCTGATATTAAAACAGTTCAATTAAGCCCAACATCCAATGGACGTGTAGAAGAAACACGATCGCCAGTTTTGTCGCTACGCGGCAGTGGAAAATTAGTTTTGTCATTTGATGAGTTGCACCATGATGTTGATGATTACAGGGTGAAAATCATGCATTGCAATGCGGATTGGAATCGGTCGAGACTCAATGACATTGAGTTTTTAGCTACTTTTAATGAGTATCAGATTACCGAATTTGAGCAGTCTTTTAACACCAGAACACCCTATATTCACTATACTATCAGTTTACCCAAGGTTAAGAAATCAGGAAATTACATCGCAGCAGTTTTCAGAGGAGACAATGAAAATGACCTTATCCTCACCCAACGATTTATGGTATTTGAAAGTGTTGTGGGTGTTATTCCAAATATTGGACTATCATCATCCATCACTCAAAGAAATCACAACCAACAAATAGAGTTTGACATCAAATATGATAATCTCGAAGTTCAAAATCCTTTGGAAGAAATTGCGGTTGTCATTCGCCAAAATCAGAGATGGGACAATGCAATCAGCGGATTAAAACCCACGTTTATCAGAGAATTCCAAAAGAAACTAGAGTACCATTTTTTCAATTCGGAAAGTAATTTTAAGGGTGGAAATGAATTCAGGTTTTTTGATTTACGTTCCATTAATTTTGCAGGAATAAATATCAACAATATAGACCCAACAGAAAAGGAAATTACTGCTAATATGATGGTAGATATTAGCAAGAGAGAAGAGGCTTATACTTATACTCGAGACCTTAACGGGCAATATTTTGTTGGAAAAATTGAATCCTCAAGCCCCGAGGTAGATGGAGATTACGTACAGTTAAATTTCTTTCTAAAAACACCAGAAATCAAAAATGCTAAAGTATATATTGGCGGCGATTTAACAGGGTGGCAATGGACCCGAGAAAATCGCATGGTTTACAGTGAACAATTTGGAGGCTATTTAGGGCAACTCGTACTCAAACAAGCTTGGTATAATTACATCTACCACGTTGAGAGTGAGCAGATTAATAATCCATACTATTTAGAAGGAAGTCACTTCCAAACGGAAAATTTCTACGAAATATTTGTCTATCACAGACCAATTGGCACGAGAGGAGATGCTTTGGTTGGTTATTTACAGTTAAATTCAAATAGCTTGCGCTAAGAAAAAATATCTTACTCCGTTTCTGTTTCCACTTCAGTTACTCCTTCGCCTGCCGATTTAACAACCTCATAGGTTTCTGTTTTAAGTGCAGGATTTGTGGTAGCAAAATCAATCATACCAAACCCTTTATGAGTAAGCAATCCAATACCGCTAGTGAAAACAAATTCTTGAACAACAGGATCAGCATACAACGTAAAAGGAAGTGTATATCCTCTAATCTCATATTTCACATCTTGCTCATAAATAGAGTAGATTCTCGCAAATTTTTTCTTTTGATCCCTAATCCTTTGTAGATAATCTTTATCCGGAACCAATTGAAATTTATAAAATGATTTCAATTCCTCTTCGGTAAATTTTCCTAGCGCTTCCATTCTTTGAATTAAAGAATCGTATAGCAAATCAGAAAACCTATCATCCTCAGGAGAAATAAATTGCTTACTTTCTTCAGAATCTAAAGTAGCGGGTAGCAATACCACTGGAGAAATACAGATGAACTTAGCCTTATCTCTAAAATTAGGAACAATCTCTTTTTCTACAAACTGCGGAACAATTAAAAGATTCCCAATATTTATTTTTGGCATTTCAAAAAGACTCGCCAAAAAGTAACTGTTAAATTCCTCATTTGGACTAGAAAAGACCAAGGTAACCCTGTTAGAATTGTAATGCAATCCTTCTCTACTCACCTTTGTCTGTCCTTTGAGTGCAGAAAAGTTGTAATGTGTAAAAGCCTTGAATTCTTCATTCCCCCCCTTATATATTATCCCTTTAATCAGCTGGGCTAATAGATGCTGGTGGTGAAAAGGAAGGCTTGCTCCTTTATTTTTTAGCGAAAAAACAATACGTAACCTCAAAATATCCTAAGATTAAAAAAAATTATTAAAAAATTTATTTTACTTTTTCAAGAAACGGTAAAACCAATAAAATGTTACCTATCTCTAATAAACTTAAAATTTACCCCTCATCCTGTAAATTATAGTTTGAAGGTAGCTAAAAATTATTATTTCACAAACATTTTCCGAAAATTTCTGCGCACAATAAAATTGTAACAGTTTGTTTTAGAGTCAATTAGCTATACATTAAACCTAAAATGCATGATATCACCATCTTCTACCACATAATCCTTACCTTCCACAGCAATTTTTCCTGCCTCTTTACATGCCAATTCAGTCTCAAAATTTTGAAAATCTGCTAACTTTATTACCTCTGCTTTTATAAATCCTTTCTCAAAATCAGTATGAATGACCCCTGCCGCCTGTGGTGCTCTCCAGCCTTTTTCAATTGTCCACGCCCTCACCTCTTGCACGCCTGCGGTGAAATAGGTAATAAGGTTGAGTATGGCATATGATGCCTTGATTAGTTTATTGAGCCCTGATTCGGTCAAGCCGTATTCCTCTAAAAACATGGCTCTATCTTCAGGCTCAATTTCTGCAATTTCAGCTTCAATCGATGCTGATACCAAAATAAGCTCCGCTCCTTCCGTTTTGATGCTTTCTTTGAGTGCGTCTACATGGGCATTCCCGTCGTGCACCGATGCTTCGTCCACATTGGCAACATAAATGACTGGTTTTTCGGTTAGCAATTGCAAATCTGCCACTGCTTTTCGGTCATCTTCTGTAAAATCTAACTCCCTTAAATTCCTTCCTTCCTCTAATTTTCCCTTGTATGCTTGCAGCACAGCCAATGTCTTCTTTGCCACAGCATCTCCTGACTTAGTCATTTTTTCGGTCTTTGAGATTTTTTTATCAACAGATTCCAAATCCCTAAGCTGCAGTTCGGTATCAATCACTTCTTTATCAAATACCGGATCAACAGAACCCGCCACATGCACTATATTATCGTCATCAAAACATCGAATCACATGAATGATAGCATCCACAGCACGAATATTAGATAAAAATTTGTTGCCAAGCCCCTCTCCTTTTGAGGCTCCCTTGACCAATCCTGCTATATCCACAAATTCCATCACGGTAGCCAATACTCTTTTGGGGCTTACCAATTTCTCCAAAATCTGCAATCGGTCATCCGGCACCGTAATCACCCCAACATTGGGTTCAATCGTACAAAAAGGGAAATTAGCTGCCTCTGCTTTTGCATTTGACAAGGCATTAAAAAGGGTTGATTTTCCAACATTCGGTAATCCAACAATTCCACACTGTAAAGCCATATTTTCTTTATTTTATAATCTGTTTTGCAAACGCCTGCAAAGATAATAACAAAAGGGTACAAAAAAACCCTCGATAACTAAATCAAGGGTATAAATATTTATTTCTAGGGATTAATCCCAAGACAGTTCCGTGTCCGAACCGCTATCCTTATCCGTTTTTGTATCTGTATCCGTATCTGAATTTGCCCCAGCATTTGCTTCATAATTTTGACTTCTTTCTTCATCTCTTCTGTCAAACTCTGCAAAATCAACTTCAGGAAGCAACTCATTTTTTACATGATCCACAGATTCGTTAAGCGCTTTTACAAATTTGTTAAAATCTTCTTTGTACAAGAAAATCTTATGCTTCTCATAAAAGAAACCATCTTCCTTAAATTTTCGCTTGCTTTCTGTAATTGTCAAATAATAATCATTTGACTTGGTTGCCTTCACATCAAAAAAGTAAGTTCTCTTTCCTGCTCTTACTTTTTGAGAAAAAATCTCTTCACGATCATTGTACTTATTCTCTTCCACTATCCTAGTTATTTAAGTTAAAAGTTAGTAATTTATAGGTTTAATTATATTTTTAAAATCTAAATATAGTATAATCAAATGCACTAATGCAAATGCTATTTCAAGAAAAACAAAAAAAATTACAAAAAACTACTCTTTTAATACTTTTGATAGGTGTTTTAATTTTAGCCGCCATGCAAACCAATGATGCCATCATCGGCAAGGCATCGTACTATGCTAATAAATTCCACGGACGAAAAACAGCTAGTGGGGAAATCTATGATAAAACCAAATTTACGGCTGCACATAAGAATTTACCATTTGGGACAAAAATAAAAGTCACCAACCTATCTAATAACAAAACCATTGTTGTGCGAATTAATGACCGCGGACCATTTGTGAAAAATCGTATCATTGATGTCTCCTATGCAGC
>Ga0256840_1002122_pt1 | contig 17729 bp, 14 predicted proteins | sample 355202metaG_FD_185969 | JGI IMG/M metagenome (GOLD analysis project Ga0256840, IMG submission 185969) | Hydrothermal vent microbial communities from Mid Atlantic Ridge, Atlantic Ocean - 355-202 | ecosystem: Environmental > Aquatic > Marine > Hydrothermal vents | place: Atlantic Ocean: Mid... | reverse complement strand
TGCCAGTGTTCAAGAACACGCCCTGTACAGAGCCATGTATCATACTCTTTGTCTGGCATTTCAGGTGGCTCCATGTATGGTCTTGCATAGATTTTGGCTTTATTTTTAAGCGATTTTTTGTTTTTATCTTTAATACCTTGCAGGTCACCTTGTGGCAATGCCTTAGCAAGTGTTCCATAGAAAGCAAAGTCTTTTGTCCCTGCTGCTTTAGCCGCTTTGGCTGCATAAGGGTCATACTTAGTGTTAAATCTCCACTGCGTCTCTTTACCATCAACAACTGGCCATTTAAGCCCTCTTACTTTATGATAGACTTCAAATGGAGCCAAATCATGTGCATGCCCCCTACCAAATGACGCATACTCTTCAAAGAGGTACTCGTGAATCATAAAGCCATACCCTTTCCATGGTTTACCATCTGAACCTAGTACATTTCGACTGTCACCTAAACACTCTGTATTGTCATAGCCTTTCTGTGGGAATTTAGATGTGTCTACTTTATAGGATTTTGCTCTTTCATTTGCAAATAAAATTTCATACATCGTTGTATCTTCGTTGTATCCCATCTTTTTTGCATCTTTGATGACATCTGGAAGTTTTTTACCATTTCTAAGTACAGACTCACCCCAAAGGTCTTTGACTGTAAATCGCTTAGAAAGCTCTACCCACTGCCAAGTATCACTCATCGCATCACCTACAGGCAAGACTTGTTGTCTCCAGTGTTGTGTACGACGTTCTGCATTTCCATACGCTCCCCACTTCTCATAAATCATCGCTGAAGGAAGTACAAGATCAGATACTTTTGCTGAAATACCAGGGTAACCGTCAGATGTCACGATAAAGTTATCCATCTCGCGTGCAGCCTTTATCCAGTGAGAAGCCGATGCCGTATCTTGATAAGGATTACAAACATTGACCCATGCAAACTTAATCACACCATCTTCAATGTCTCTATGAATCTTCATAATATGCTGATTACCCACTGGGTTAATCGTACCTTCTGGTACTTTCCATCCATTTTCTGTAATCTTTCTATGCTTAGGGTTTTTCACCATCATATCTGCAGGGAGTCTATGACAGAATGTCCCTACTTCTCTAGCCGTACCACAAGCAGACGGTTGTCCCGTAAGTGAGAACGCACCATTACCTGGTTTAGCTTGCTTGTTGAGTAAAAAGTGTACATTGTACGAAAGTGTATTGACCCATGTACCACGTGTATGTTGGTTCATTCCCATCGTCCAAAATGAAACTATTTTTCTGTTCTTCTCTATGTAAAGGTCTGCAAGTGCTTGAAGTTTTTTCTTAAAGACTTCGATGTCTTCATTTGGATCACCCTTAGCCACTTTTGCAGTATACTCTAAAGTATAAGGTTCTAATGATTTTTTATACTCTTCAAAAGAGATTTCCCAGTGTTTAAGTGTACCAGCAGTATGCTTCATGGTATCACCTGCTTTATACCCATATGGCTCTAGTGCTTTACCTTCATCCTCAGAAAGTACTTTGGACATCTCTTTATTAATCGTTTGCATTTCAAGTGCAGAGTATTTACCAGCACTTCCATCTGCATTGACAGGGGTGAGTGACTTTTCACCTTTACGTCTCATACCATAACCAATGTTCGTAGGACCAGTAGCAAATATCATGTGTTCTTTGACAAAATCCCAATCAATAATTTTTTCTTTCTCATCTCTCATGACAATTTCACGAGCAATGTAGTTCCACAATGCCAAGTCCGTGTTAGGCGTAAAGATTATCTCGATATCGGCGATATCAGATGTTCTATGGGTATAAGTAGAAAGGTTTACAATCTTCACTTTGTCTGGGTTAGAAAGTTTTCTATCTGAGACTCTAGACCATAAAATAGGATGCATCTCAGCCATGTTGGCACCCCAAGTAACGATGGTATCTGTAAGCTCGATGTCATCGTAACATCCACTTGGCTCATCTATACCAAAGGTTTGATAAAACCCAACAACTGCTGACGCCATACAGTGACGAGCATTTGGGTCAATGGCATTTGACCTAAACCCTGCTTTCATCATCTTCTGAGCAGCGTACCCTTCCATGACTGTGTACTGACCAGAGGCAAAGACACCTACTCCCTCAGGACCAGAAGCTTTAAGTGCTTTTTTAATATGCACTTCCATCTCATCAAAAGCACGTTCCCAGCTCACTGGTTTAAACTTACCTTTTTTGTCAAACTCACCTTTGTCATTCATGCGAAGCAGTGGTGTTTTAAGCCTGTCTGCCCCATACATGATTTTTGCATTAAAGTACCCTTTAATACAGTTAAGTCCTCTATTGACAGGAGCAGCAGGGTCACCCTTCACAGCAACGATACGCCCCTCTTTAGTTGCAAGCATAATCCCACAACCTGTACCACAAAAACGACAAGCCGCCTTGTCCCATCTCCATTCAGATTCTGCCTGTTTTGCTGCTGCTTGTGCTTCCTGAGGCACACTAAGCCCCACTGCACTTGCTGCAGCAACCGCTGCAGAATTTTTCAAAAAATCACGTCTATTTAATGACATCTTTCCTCCTTTATTTTTTAGGGATAGTAATAAATATACAAGGTAAGAATATCACTATTTAAAATAAAAAAAATTGATGTATATCAAAAATTAGATTTATGAACTAAAAAGAGGTAATTTTATAGCAGAAAGTAAATGTAGGTTACGCATTAAAACTAAAGGTATGATTATTTACAGCATTGGGGAGATTTAACATATTTTTTATCTTTTAAGGTATTGGTTTCTATGATATCCTGAAGTGCATTGATGTCTAATACTGTTATTTCATGCTGATTTATAGTAATAATATTGCTCTTTTTTAATTTAGACAATATTCGAGACAGTGTTTCAGGTGTTAAATTTAAAATACTAGCAATTTCCGTATTTTTTAAACGTTCAAATAAGCTAGCATTTTTGATAACAAAATCCGCCACTTTAGCTTCTGCGGTGAAAACTGTTTCACTATGCAATCGCTTCTCGAGTTCCTTCATCCTACTCGCCATCGTCCCAATAATTTCCACTGCACAGTCTATATTTTCTAAACACATATGAAATTTATTTAACGGTAACATACCCACCACACCATCCTTCTCTAAAGTACAACTGGCGGGGTATGCTCTGGCTTGAAGAGATGGTACCATAGCGATGACAGAGGGGGCTTCAATATAATGTAAAAAAATTTCTTTTCCTGAAGGTGTTGTTTTATACATTTTAACTGCACCTTCAAATAATATATGGATACAAGAACTTACATCCCCTTCATAAAAAAGTATACTCTCTTTTGCATAGTGCTTCAATAATGTATGTGATTTTAAATCATCCAACTGCACATCACTCAATCCGCAAAAGAGAGGTATGTCTTTAAGTGTGTATATAAAAGACTGACTTATATAATGTGTCATGTTATATCCTTGAATACTATCCTAACATAACATGACATTTAAAAGCATTAACTTTATACAAACTATCCTATTGCCCTACATAATCATTGACACATTGTTTCCAATCTACTCTACTAAAATCAATAAATATGTCCGAAAAATTTACTACTCAATATAATCTGCTTCTAAGATAAGTTGATGTATCTTCCCGCAATAAACAATATAAAGGTTACATATGGATTTCAGTGTCAGTTATCATCCCATAACAAAAGAACAAATACAGCAATGGTACTTTGATGCCTTTGAAGACCTAGGTGTCTGTAACACGTTAGAGCAAAAAATACCAAAAAAACAACTCAAAAAACATACAAAAGAAGAAGTTGTAGCCTATTATAAAGATAAATACAGAACCATTATTGAACGTTCTCGTGAACTTGACTATGACAACTTTAATAAATGGCATGCCTACTTCATCGCTATTTCACAAGGCTTCTTTGAAACATTTTACTTTGTGCAAGGGGCTGCAATCTCTGGCATTTTAGATACTGAGTTCCATCAGACCTATGTAACAGATTGGGCAGAGGTTGTCCCTCCTGAGTACATCGAAGACCTTCACTATACAAACAAGCTTCAAGATGCCTACAGCGGGGGTGTGTTCATCTCACCAGAACAAGTCAAAAAACTTTTACATGACTATGAGCATGATGCCTTCATCAAAGAAACCCTAGAAGAGCAGTTTACAGGAAGAAAAATAGAAGTGTTCTTAGCAGCCCTAAACTATGCTAGCAAAAATGACCAAGGACTCCTTGAAGCGACTAAAGTCATTGATCAGAAGTCTGAACTTTTTGAAGAGCCAGAATGTTTTTCTAACGTCTTCAACTGTGACGTGATGAGTGCCGCAGTCTATACCTCAGAACTGGCAGCACACTTTGATGCTATCTATAAAGGTACAGGGGAATAATTACTTTCCATATTTGGTAGTTTTCGTTAAAGAAAAATAGCAACACTCTTCTAAAAACACCTCCTAACCCTTCATCAAAAAATAGACAAAAATTAGTGATTTTAATATGTTTCATTTTGGCTCAAATAACATACAAATATACATTCTCATAGATATCTCTAAGTATCTCTTTATAAATTTAGCTATGATACTTTCAATACCCAGACGCTAAAGTCTCATTTGGTTTTGTACCAAAACGATATGTAATATGTTACAATTTACCTTTGGATGTATCTCTAAGGATAAAAAATAAAATTATTTTAACTATACATTAAGATTTTATTTATTATAACTATACATTATTAAATAACAGTGGAGTTCTTTATGGAAAAATTAGTTTTATTCATACCTTTTATACCTGTACTTATTGCCTTGGTACTTGCATTTATAACAAAAAAAGAGATGATGCCTAGAGTCAGTATATTCTTCTCTTCAGGGGTTGCTCTATTGGCACTCTATGGTACCTACTATGTCATGAGCAACGACACTGTCATCTATGGCTTTGATGGGTTGCTTGTTTACAATGAACTCTCAGCTATCCTAGTCCCTTATGTGGCTATTTTAGGACTTGTTATCCGTAAATTCTCTACTAAATATATGTGGGATGAACCTGGATATAAAAGATTTTTTATACTTCTAAATTTTATTTTTTCAGCCATATACTTACTTGTGATGAGTAATAATCTCATTATTCTTACCATTGCATGGCAACTCATGAGTATTAGCCTTTACTTACTTATTTCTTTCAATGTAGAATCTAAATCTGCCATTAAAAATGGTGGGTGGACTATGCTTATACATAAACTAGCAGACCTCTTTTTTATTATTGCAGTAGTCCTTACCTATAAAGTATTTGGTAGTTTTGATTTAGCCCAGCTTAGTCATATATGGCTTGAAATGTCTCAAAAGGGGCCTATAGATAACCCTATGATTTATGTGATTGGCTTCTTATTTTTATTTGCAGCCATGATGAAGTCAGCCATTATGCCTTTTCATCTTTGGTTACCTTATACCTCAGAGGCACCTACCCCAGTCTCTGCTCTCATGCATGCTGGCGTTGTAAATGTTGGTGGTATTTTGCTGAACAAAATGGCATTTTTACTCCTCTTAACACCTGCTGTACTCAATGTAGCTTTTGTTATGGGACTTGCTACTGCTATCGGTGCCTCTTTGTTGATGTTAGCAGTATCTGATATCAAACGTTCTCTTGGCTACTCCACCGTAGGTCAAATGGGTTACATGATTATGGAAGTAGGACTGGGAGCCTTCTCTCTTGCTATATACCACCTTATGGTACATGGTATTTTCAAAGCCTCACTTTTCTTAGAGTCAGGTTCACTCATACATATGGCAAGGAAAGCACCAAATGTTGCCAAACGACTCTCTTATGAACTCTTTTGGGAAGAGAAACCTCAATACAACTCTAAAAATATGTTCCGTCTCATTGCTATCTTTACAGTATTGCCTGTTATCATTTTTGTCGGAGTAAAATTTGTATTGACAGATGAATTGATTCACTTTAATGCATCTATAATCATTTTGGCATTTGCATGGCTTACAGGAACGCAACTTTTTTTATCCTTTTTTGAAGTCTCTAAAGCCAACTCCTTAAAAGTTATCTTAACGTTGCTTGGTTCATTTATTATTGTTTTATTTACTTACGAATTTGTAGGATTATCTCTAGAACACTTTATGTATGGAGTATATGCCGAACAATTTTATGATGCAGCGACACTTAATGTGAGTTTTACTATGTCATTTATTATGCTCAGTGCTATCCTTGTGATTGGCTGGATATTTACCTATAAACAACACTATGTCGATGTGCCTATAGGTGAGCATGAACCCAATAAACTCAAATGGCGATACTATAAATTTTTAGCTAAAGAAGGCTACATTTCAGATTTATATGTCAAATATTTTAAAATTTTTTAAAGAAGGATACCAATGTTTATAGATTTCATCTTACTGTTTTTATTTTCAGGTTTACCATATTATATCTATTTTGAAAAGACAAAAAAACTAGAAAAAGAAAAGATATTTTTTCTCTCTGCTTTTTTATTGATATGTGGTGCAATACTCGTTTCTATATTTCCAAATGAAGCCTCTATGCCATTCATAGTCATAGCTTTTCTTTCTTCGCTTTTTTCTCTCTATAAAGCCAACCAAACAACCAACCTCTATAAATTATGCTACTACATTCTTTTTTTCAATGCCCCTGTACTCATCATGTTTAAAACAGAGCAAACTATTTTATATACCATATCACTCTTATTAGGGCTATTTGGACTCTATTTAATAGGGAAATATTATGAACGTAATTATGGAAGTGCTAACTACCAATCTATCTCAGGCATTACCCTTGTAACTCCCTATGCAGGATTATTTTTAACAACATATTTGACAGCATTAGCCCTCTATCCACCTCTTCCGAACTCCCTATTATTTCTCTATGGCATACTCACTACAGAGATGAATACAATGTGGTATTTCATCGTTATAGTTATATTTTTTGGAAACTTTCTTATAGCTGTTAGGGTTATGGCAAAAACTGTATTTGGCAAGCCAAATACAAATGTGCATTATATTGATTTAACACTTTCTGAAAAAAGAATACATTTAAGTATTATTATTATCTTGTTACTACTGAGTATAGTGGCACTAAAGGAGATTTTATCATGAGTATTTTAGAAAAACTAAATGCAGTTAAAGATACCATACCTCACTATTGGCCCATAGGATCTTTCATCGCACACAACCCCCTCAAAGGCTTTGAACATTTACACTTTAAAGAAGCTTTAGATAAAGCACGTCATACCTTTGGTGGCAAAACGTATATGCCTCCAGACTATTACATAAAACACTACAATGAAGGTAAAATAAAATCAGATATACTTGAAAAAAATCTTCTCAAACCTTTGAGAGAGGCTCATCTTGAAAAGTATCTCAGCGAAGCAAAAACATTTATCCTCGAAATAAGTCCTCTTTGGAATAGTTTAAGGAATTATGAAGAGTTAAAAATAAATGAAATAGATGAACCTCTACATAACTACCTTGAAGAAAACTCCATCTATACAAATGAAGAGAAATGGTTAGACTCATTAACACACAATATGACATTCTACGAGATACATGATGCACTATTTGATACAACTGAAAAAGAACTTATAGAAAAAGATGTGATAGAGTTCATCGCACGATTTCTTGATGATAACGCAACCACACTCAGCATGGCAGATAGAGAACTAGGTATGTTTAATACGTTTCAACTCTATGAAAATATTAAGTTTGATGGGGATTCAGAAAGTTATGTTGAGCATATCCTTGAAGAACTAAAAATAAAAGATATAGAAAAATATCTATTAACCCATCTACTCAAACTCTATGGATGGGCTGGATTTATTAAATACCGATCTGAGGATCCTGATTACTACTCTCAGAAACAACATCCTTCTTCTTTAATGGATTATATCGCTGTGAAGTTGCATTTTGAATTAAAATACATTAAAGGTGAAAAGATTGATGATTTTAATAAACTACATGCTTATATGCAAGAAAATTCTGCTTACAGTATCTTAAAACTTCTACAATGTAAAGGGAAACTTACAGGTACATACAATGATGCCATGGAAGACTCAAAAGAGTATCAAGAAATTCTTGATGCTTTTGTAAAAGATGAGATAAACTTAAATGCTCTACAAATACAACTTGCTAAAAATAGACTGCCATCTATAGATATGTCACTGATAGAATTTTCAAAATTTACTGCCTTCTTGAAGAATGAAGAGGGGTATGTATGGTTAAAATCTTTTGAAGACAGTTATATTATGGATTATGTAAATGACTTTACACAAACATCTACGGATACTGGCAATGAAAAACCTCTCGCCTCAGCTATCTTTTGCCTAGATGTTCGTTCAGAAGTCATACGTAGAAAAATAGAACAATCTGGTGCATATAATACTTTTGGTGCAGGTGGATTCTTAGGTCTACCTATTAATTTTGTAGAGTTTGATAAAGCACACGAGTTGGCTCTTGCACCAGCTGTTATCAAACCTAAAAATATTGTTTTTGAAATACCTCTAGAAGAACATGAAGAGTATAATTCAAAAAAGAATATTAATAAAACATATAAGAAAGTTCTCAATGATCTTAAAAATAATCCTTACACACCTTATATTATGGTTGAGGCTATTGGATGGGCATTTGGTATAAAACTTTTTGGGAAAACATTCTTTCCAAAGAAAACAGAAAAACTTTTTTCTAAAAGCAAAGCAAAAAAACCTCTAACAACATTTACCTTAGATTCACTCAGTGATAAAGAGATAGAAATGTATGTTAAAAAGTTACATATAAATATTATCAATGAAGTCTTGGTTACACAATCAGATGCCATACTAAATGACGCTCAAATTGAATTACTGTGGGAGCATCTTGTGCATGAAACGCCATTGTCCATTAAGGTCTCTACAGACTTGATTGAAAACCTTAAAGATGCTTATCATATCAATAAAGAAGATTATCATATACAAAAAGAAAAACTCTCACATGTTGGATTTTCTCTCGAAGAGCAAGCTCAGTATCTTGAAACCATACTCAAAATGATAGGACTGGTAAAAGATTTTCCAAAATTTATTACTGTTGTCGCACATGAGAGTGTATCAGATAATAATCCTTTTGAATCTGCTTTAGACTGTGGAGCTTGTGGAGGTAATATATCTTTACCAAATACTAGGGCTATTTGTATGATTGCAAATAAAAAAGAGGTAAGAGAGATACTCAAAAATAGGGGAGTAGAAATAGATGAAGACACCATCTTTATTCCTGCTCTACACAATACTACGACAGATGAAATAAGCTATCATGATATGCATATACTTACGCACAAGGAAAGAGAAGCATTTAAATCTATAAAAGAAGATTTTAAACAAGCATCTTATGAAGCAAGATATGAACGTATGCAAGTACTCCCAAACACAAATACGCATGAGGACATTTTCATAAAAAGTATGGATTGGTCTGAACCACGTCCAGAATGGGGTCTATCACGCAATACAGGTGTTTTTGCAGGTCCAAGAGACACACTAAAGCATCTCAATCTTGAAAATAGACTCTTTATGCACTCATATGATTGGAAAGTTGATAATGATAATGCTGATTTGCTTACTCGTATATTTAATGGACCACTTATTGTTGGAGAATGGATAAATCTCACACACTACTTCTCTACAGTGGATAACAGTATTTATGGAGCTGGCTCAAAAGTCTATCACAATATCGTCTCAAAAGTTGGTGTTTACAATGGAAACTATAGTGACTTAAAAATAGGTCTTCCTACACAGAGTGTCTTTACTGAGGGGGAAGCATACCATGAACCTGTAAGACTACTTACTTTCATGGAAGCCCCTTTAGAAAAAGTAGGTAAAGCCGTTGAAAATTCTATTGCACAGACTTTTATACTAAATGAATGGATAAGACCTGTTATCATTGACAAAGAAGCAAAAAAAGTATACTCCTATGAGTATGGAGAATTTATAGTCATTAAAGAACTTGACTAATTATATAAATAAAGGTAAAACATGGAAGAAGAAAAAATATACACCGTACATATAGAAAATGAATGTAACTGTTTTAAAAAGAGTGGTTTTGAAAACAACCTTACCTACAAAGATAAAGCAGATGCTCAGCAAAAAGCAAAAACAATGGAGTGTCGCATGAACCAAGAGTTTTGTCACACACACTACTTTGAAGCGGAAGACAGAGGTGACATAATCGTCATAGGCTCAGTCGTAAGAGCAGACTTTGAAGATGACGATGATGACTACTAGTCATCATCTTTAACACTTAAACTCTTATCCCTTAAGTGTAAACTTAGGGACATTAACAAAATCAAATTTCTTTTCTAATTCAACTATAGTCTCTTCTATATCTTTCCCTATGAGGACTAAAAATGAACTTTTTATCTCCCCCTCATATTTATCATAATGCACATCCCCAAAGCTACTGTTAGCTATCATCGTGTCATCGATGTCACTAAGCTTCACTATGCCTTTTGCACGGTAAATGTTTTCAGGCAATGTAGTGATAAAGTTATCTAACGTGTCAAACGTAGTCTCTTTAATATAGACTGTTTTTGAAATGAGAGGATTACTAGACTGTACTACTTTTTCTACATCATCAAGGTTTTCTATTTCTCCTAGCGAGATATCCTCAAATATTTCTCTACCAAGTTCCCCATGAGAGGTTCTCACAAAATAATGATTTTTAAATATCGGCACACCTGTCATGGTATTTTTGATATTAAATTTTTCCTTTATGGTAGCTACATCTTTTTCAACTTGAAGTATCTCATTCTCAGATACTAAATCACTCTTGTTAAGCACAAGAATATTTGAACCACCAATTTGGTATTTAAATATATCTTCATCACTATAGCTTTTGTAGTTTTTAGCATCTATCACACATATCACACCCTCTACAGAGATTCCTAGCGTGTTTAATGAATAATAGATGGGAAAGGGTTCACTTGCACCAGAAGTCTCTACAAAGAGTATCTCAGGCTCATACTTATGTATGATTTCCTGCACACCACTTTCAAACTCTTCAGCCAACTGACAACAGATGCATCCTTCAGATATTTCTAGTACTTCAGAGTGTACATTTTTAAGTATGGTACTGTCTACACCAATGTCTCCAAATTCGTTGACAATAATAGCAATTTTTTTATCTGGGAAATGCTGTTTTACGGAGTTTGTAAGCATAGTTGTTTTACCAACACCTAAAAATCCTGTAATCACAAAAGAGGATATCATAACGTATACCTTAATAAAATAATTTTGAGAGAGTTTGATACGTACTAGATAAATAATAGTAATATCACTTAACTAGTATGTACAGAAGGTTATATCTGTGCAAAAAGCACAGATATACTTAGATTACACGTTCACCATCAACCATAGATACAGATTCAAGCATTGGCTCAAGTCCTACTTCTTTTGCCCATTCTGCTGTCAAGTCGTATGCGGCAGATGCAGTTTCAAGGTTTTTCTCAATCAAGTCTAGTTTTTTCTTAAACTTCTTCTCGATAACGGAGTCAAGTGTAGCTGTACCACCTGAAGCTGTATATTTCTTAAGGAATCTATCTTTAATTCCTTCTTCAATAGCAGGCTTATCAATTACACCTAGAGCACCAAATAGCGCACCTAGCATTGCCATGTTTGTTGCAAGTTCTGTACCTGCAATATCAATAGCAAATTTTGTAAAGTCTCTTGTAAGTACTTTTACATTCATAGAATCTAAAAACTCTTTATCTACATCAGTTAATAAATCATGCTCACTGTTTATGATTACAAGACCATTTTCTTTAATACCTGCATAAAAAGGCATAGTGTACGATTTACCCATAGTAATAACTTGTGGGTGATAAATCATAACGATATCTGGGTAAATAACTTCCCCTCTATCATAGATAGGTACCGTTCCAATTCTTGTATAAGATTCAGAAGGTGCCATTCTTTTTTCTGCCCCAAAGAAAGGGTTAGAAACCGCGTAGTACCCTACAGTATCGGCAGCTGTTGCAGCAATATGTGCTGCAGTAACTGCCCCTTGCCCACCAAGAGCAGGCATTCTAATTTTTATTGAATCTTTAGCCATTATAGAAGGCCCTCCTTCTTACATTTTTTCAAGTGCTCTTCTGCCTCTGGAGAAACATATTTAAAGTCAGCAAATCTGTCTTTATCTTGCTCTTTCATTTCCCATAGTCCTTCGTTAGCCGCAAGACCAATTTCAAGAATACAAGGTGTGTAAAGGTGAATATATGTTGGTCCAATTTCTCTTGCGATGAAGATTGCCTCTCTGATAACTTTAGCCACTTTCTTAGGAGCAGATGCCGTTAACTTAACTGAATATGCACATCCTGAAGTGACAGCAAGTTCCCACATAGGTACTTTATCAAATACTTTACCTTTAGGAGCCATCTTAAAGACTTGACCTTTAGGTGTTGAACCAGACTCTTGTCCACCTGTGTTTGCATATACTTCGTTATCAAAACAGATAGTTGTGATTTTTTCTTGTCTAAAGAAAGACTGAAGCGTATAGTCAAGACCGATATCGATAGTAGCACCGTCTCCTGCTAAAACAACAACATCTTTAGTTTTATCTGGAAATCTCCAGTCTAAAGTTCTTTTGATACCAGATGCAACTGCATTTTGGTTACCAAACATTGAGTGTACAGTATGTAGTGCAATGTGTGGGAACATCAATGAAGTACAACCAGTTGAGTTAACAATGATTGTTTCTTCTGGTAAAGGAAGAGCCGCAAGAATGTATCTTAATGCCGCTGCTTCTGGACAACCTGCACATAAAGAGTGTTCTTCTAGTATTTCTTTTTTATCTGTAAGGTCAGAGATACCACGTTTTTCAACGCTTTCTCCAGCCCATGTTGCATTATCTTCAAGATCAATAATCTCTTGAGGCATAATATCTCTAAACTCAGGATTGATTTTATAAATATCTACTGACATTTTATGCTCCTTGCTTTAAGTCTGTGTTTTCAAACACTTCTTTTAATATTGCTTCTGCTGGCATACTCATACCACCTGCAACTCTTGGTCTACCAATAATTTTAGCATCACATTTACCATAAAGTGCTGTAGATACTTCTTTATCTAACCAACCAACTACGTTAAATTCAGGTACAAAGATATATTTAACACCTTGTACAGCTTCAAGTAACTCTTCATGAGGGAATGGTCTAATCGTTCTTAATTTAATTACTTTAGATTTAACACCTAATTTAGTCAATTCTCTTTGTGCCTCTTTTGCTTGATGTGCAGCAGTTCCACAAGCTACGAAAGCAACTTCTGCATTTTCGTCACCTGTGATATGCACAAGACCTTTTAAGAAATGTTTAGCATAAGGTCTAGATCTATCTACCGCAGATCTCACTTCCCACTGCCATGAAGCATGTGTTGCATAAGAGATATAGTTAGATTTCATTACAAATGGATCTCTAAGGAATCTTCCTGGAGGCATCTCAGAATCTATAGGAGGCAGTGGTGCCGCATATGGATCATATGGGTGCAATGCTATGTCATCTGCAGGAAGCATGACTGCTTCTCTTGTGTGAGAGACAAAGAAACCATCAACCGCAGTAATAATAGGCACATGCACATCTGGCTTTTCAGCTACTGTAAATGCTGCAATAGACATGTCAAACAGTTCTTGAACATTTTCTGCATACCAAATCATACATCCCGTTTCAAGTAAGAAAGAGACTTCCAAGTTATCTGGCTGGATAGTAAGAGGTGAGTTGATACCTCTAGCCATCAATATAAGCTGACAAGGGATTCTTGTACCTGACCAAGTTGGAAAGTTTTCCATTGCCCTAAGTGTACCAGGACCCGATGTAGTGGTTACTGTTCTAGCACCTGCCATTGCACAACCTTGTACTTCTGACATAACACCAAATTCATTTTCACCCCTGAAGTATAATCCTACATACCCCTCTGCCCACAACTCACCAATAAGGTGTGCTGCTTCTGATTGAGGTGTAATAGGATACGATACTGATGCATCTACTGTACATCTTTTTATAGCTTCCTTAAGCACTTCTGAACCTGTCATAAAATGCTTTTCTCTAGGTGCTTCAAAAAGTAAATAGTCGGTAGAAACGAGTTTCTGACCTGACCAGTTTTTTTCTTTTGTCATATTTTTAATACTCATCTAATCTCCTCTCTATTTACCAAGCTCTTGCTTGACTTCTTTAGCAATCTCAATAAATCTTGCCATTTCCGCAGAGTGTTGATCTCTGATTGTTGCCATAGCATCTTCATGTCCTGAAAGTCCACAAATAGCAGCTGTATAACAGTCTGTTTCAGATCTAATCATTTTCAATGCAACATTTGCATAGTGACAATGTACACCTACAAAAATACATGCTTTAATGTCATTATGCCAAATTGTTAAGTTTGGGTGATTAGGATTGATTTCAACTTCTGCATCAATCTTAGGATATTTTGGTCTATAATCATACATAGGTATCATTTTAGCGTTCAATACTTCAGACATCTCTTTAATCAATGTTGCTTTTTTCTTCGCTTCTTCGTTCCACGCATATAATACTTGTGGACCAGGGAAGATCGTTGCATTTTCACTTGTTAACATAACCCTAGCAATTTCTCTCATTGCTACTTCTTCATCTACTATTTCTGTTAATAATAGTGCTTTTCCTTCTGGTGGTGTAAGTAAACCATCATAAGTTGCCACCGGATATGGTGAATAATGTGCTGGGCCTAAATTAGCCATATTATCTCCTATATATATAATTTGTATTGACAACCATATGCATAAAGTTTACTCTCATCTACAAGAGTAAAACTTATACATAATGGTGTCAATATGTATGTTATTAAGTGAGGAGAAGCCCTCACTTAAAATTTTACTCTTCGTCTGGAGTAACCATTGCCATTTCGATACAGTCTCTGTTAAGAAGATCTGAACATACGTATACACAAATTGCACACCCTTTACATCTGTCTTCATCAACCCATGAAGTTCCATGCTCATTACCGTGTTTAGCTTCTTTATCATACATAAGCGTATTTGCTTCTGGACAATAAAGGGTACACATATTACATTTATATGTTGAACACATCTCTGAATTTACTTTTGCTACGTAGTACATATTTTTCCTTTTTAGGTATAATTTTTTTACTTTATTTCTATTTGACTTAAGCGACTATGAAATGGGTTAATATTTCAAAGGTACTTTTGGTCTTATTTCTATGTGATAAAGTATCTTACCAATCCAAATAACTTGAAATAGTATGATACTAAATTTTTCTTTTATTAAACTTCTAAATCAACTACTAACTCATCAGTTGTCAAATCAATGCTATTTGCAAGTTCAAATGTTTTATTAATCACTTCCATGTTTTTTGCAAGTAATTCTTCTTTTTTCTTAAACTTTTTCTCAATAGCTGAATCTAGTGATGCTGTACCTCCAGAAGCAATAAATGAATTACCCAAGAATCGTTCTCTTACGGCTTTTTCAATATCTGCTTCCGTTACAAGTCCAGTTAATCCAAGTAACATCCCCATCATTGCCATGTTTGTAGCAAGTTCAGTACCTGCAATCTTAATTGCTAATTCTGTTGCATCAAATTGAACTACTTTTGTATTTAATTTTTTGAGTACGATAATATCTTCTTCATCAAGCACATCTATACTTGTGTTAATGATTACTAAAGAATCTGGTTTTAAACCAGTATAAAAAGGCATCGTATATGACTTACCATGTGTGATAACTTGTGAATGGAAAATCATAATAATATCTGGATAAACCACTTCACCTACTTCATAGATTGGTTCTGTTGAAGCTCTTACATACGCTTCAACAGGTGCCATTCTTTTTTCTGAACCAAAAAATGGTACCAAAGATGCATATTTACCAGAGTTATCCATACATGAACCAAGGATGTGAGCTGTTGTTACAACACCTTGCCCCCCTAGTCCAGAGATACGCATATTGTATCTTTTTCTATTTTGAATTGTTTTAGTCATATTAACTTACCTCTCTTTTCTTTTTAGATTCTACTACTGCAAATAGTTCTTTTGCTTCAGGAGTCATAAACTCTTCAAATGCAAAACGTCCTTTTTCCATCTCTTTAGCATCTCTAAATACATCTGGAGTAGGAATAGAGTACTCAATGTTACAAGAAGTATATACATGGATAAATGTTGGTCCAAGTTTTCTTGCTGCAAAGATTGCTCTTCTGATTGCTTTAGCTGATTTGTTAATGTTTGTCGGAGACATCTTAACAACATAGACACATCCAGCAGTGATAGCTAGTTGCATCGCTGGCATTTTTCCAAAGTTTTTACCTTTTGGAGACATCTTAAGTACAGCACCTTCGATACTCATACCAGACTCTTGCCCACCAGTGTTTCCATACACTTCGTTATCAAGCATGATAGTCGTGAATTTTTCACGTCTAAACCAAGCATGCATAGTCATAGAGAAACCGATATCCATCATACCACCGTCACCGGCAATAGTGATAACATCTTTTTGTCTATCTGGGAATCTCAATCTAAATGCTCTAGTAATACCAGAAGCCATTGCATTTTGGTCACCGTAGTTACCATAGATGAAAGGAACAGCCGCTTGAGAAATAGCAAGTCTACCACAACCTGCAGTTCCTATTGTTACTGTATCTTCAGGGTTTGGAAGTGCTGCAAAGATGATTTTAATGTAGTAAGCCATCCAACAACCAGAACACATAGGATGCTCTTCAACTAACTCTTTAAATGTTCCCATGTTTTTAACACCTACTTCAGAATAGTCTTTTCCAAAAGGGCCGTAATCTACCAACTCAACGTAATCTTTTGGTAAATATCTCTTAAATTTTGACGCTGGTACCATATATTGTAAACTCATATTTTATCCTTTATGCTTGTAGAACAAGAGAATCCATGCCTAATGCATCGTAAATCTCTGTCATAATTAATTCAACTGGTAATGTCATACCACCATATACTCTTGGTCCTTCAAGAACGATACCACCATTTGGGATACATCCTTTGATCTCTTTACACAACCAACCAACAATGTTATGTTCAGGAACAATAACTGTTTTAGCTGTTGCTAACGCTTCGCGTATTTCATCTACTGGCCAAGGTCTAATACATTTAACCTTAACAAAACCAACACTGATACCTTCTTCTTGTGCATATCTATGTGCTTCTCTAGCTTGTGCAGCAGCACAACCAGAAGCAACAAGCATAACATCTGAACCAGGGTTATGCACTTCAATTGGTCCATCAATGTACTGGTACATATATTTCATGGCTCTTCTGTTTGAATCCCAAATCTCTTGTTGCCATACTGAGTGAATCAAGTAAGACATAAAGTTTGATTTTTGTACAGGAGCATCTCTTTGGATTCTCGCTGGTGGCACTTCGTTATCCATTGCTGGTACTGGTGCCTTATATGGATCACATTCTTCAAATGCATACTTTTCATCCATCATCTCTACATACCCTTTGGCATGTGTTACAAAGAAACCTTCAGTTGATACTGATACAGGAATATAAACATCCACTTTTTCAGTAATGGCAAATGCTGCAAGTGTGAAGTCAAATGTATCTTGCTGATTTTCAGCATGAAGCATAACAATACCTGAATGCATCAAGTATGCCATTTCAAGGTTATCTGGCTGAATCGAAAGTGGCGCATTGATAACTCTTGTTAATACACCAAGTACACAAGGGATTCTATGTCCTGGCCATGAAACGATTGCTTCAAGCCCCCTAAGTAGTCCTGGTCCAGAAGTTGCTGTA
>Ga0256840_1002121_pt1 | contig 17740 bp, 12 predicted proteins | sample 355202metaG_FD_185969 | JGI IMG/M metagenome (GOLD analysis project Ga0256840, IMG submission 185969) | Hydrothermal vent microbial communities from Mid Atlantic Ridge, Atlantic Ocean - 355-202 | ecosystem: Environmental > Aquatic > Marine > Hydrothermal vents | place: Atlantic Ocean: Mid... | reverse complement strand
TTATGACCCTCTATGAGAGGTTCGAGCATATTGTTGCCATTATCTTAAGTATAATTATAAGTATTGTTATTCTTTTTGCATTACTCCAATTAGTACGAGAAGTTTATAATCTTTTGGTGTCAAAAATATTGATAACACCACTGGATCATGGCGTTTTCCAAGTAGTATTTGGCATGATTATGACTTTGCTGATAGCAATGGAGTTTAAGCATTCCATACTTAAGGTACTTGAACGTCAATCACATGTTATTCAAGTTCAAGGTATAATAATGATTGCTATGTTAGCGTTATCTAGAAAATTGATTATTCTAGACTTTGCTACAATAAAACCAGAAAAATTAGCAGCCTTAGGTTTTGTTATTTTAATTTTAGCAGTGGTTTTTTATTTATTGAAAAAGGTTGAAACACACTAAATCCCCTGATAAGTTTTTTAATCATGCTACACTTTAAGCACCAAATATTTCAGGGCTTTTCATGTCTAATGACTCACTAATTAAAAGAAGTGTTCCGTTAAGTAGCAAGCTTGTGCAACAGTCACACTTATTTTCATCTTTACCACAACCGTTACTAGAGGAAATGACCGTACATTTCAAAGCAGAGCGTTGGGGTAAAAAAAGTTATATAGATAATGAAATATTTCAACGCCGCTTCTTTCTTTTACTAGAAGGTCGTTTAGAAATGCTACGTACCAACCCCGAAACAGGCAGAAGTATTACGCTTGATCTTTTACAGCCAGGTGATGGCATTGATGTAATTACCTTACTGGATGGAAAGAGGCATGATGTTACATTATCACCCTTAAATGAGTTGAAGGTATTATCAGTGTCTATTGATAAAATGCGTGAATGGATTTGGACTTATCCTGAGTTGAATCGTAAATTTATGCCTTATCTTGCAAAAAAAATGCGTGCCCAAGAAGATAAAACTACCGACTTTGCATTGTATGATACAGTCACAAGACTCAGTCGAATCATTCTAAAGAATATCGATAAAACCAATGCTTATGTGGGTAATGTGGAACATGAGCATGAAAGTCATCTTATTTCTGGTTTATCTGATGAGGTACTTGCGAGAATGGTAGGCTCAGTTCGGCAAGTTATTAATCAACATTTACAACATTGGAAACAAAAAGGCATTATTGATAAAAGGCGCAATAGAATAAAAATAAATAATCTACAAGCTATTATTGATGATGCAAGTCTTACACACTCAGAATTAGTTAATTAAAATATTTCTTGAGCCTGTAAATAACTCTTTGCTAGAACTTGTTTCTTTGCTGATATTAAAAACAGACATAAAAAAGCCCAGACATAGATCTGGGCTTTTTTTTTAACTTAAAGATCTTTCTTACAGAAATACCAATCGGTACATTCATAACCTTCAGCAATACGCGCTTCAGCATCATCAGTACTTGCAGGTGGTGGTACAATTACCTTGTCACCAGGTTGCCAATTTTCTGGTGTAGCAACACCATGCTCATCACTGGTTTGCAAGGCTTTTACTAAACGAACAAACTCATCAACTGAACGTCCGTTAGTCATAGGATAGTAAACCATCGCACGTAAAATACCTTTATCATCAATAATAAAGGTTGCCCGAACCGCTGAGGTATCACTCGCACCTGGTTGAACCATGCCATAGGACTTTGCAACTTCCATTGAAAGATCCGCAATGATAGGGAATGGAACTTCCACACCAAACTTCTCTTTAATATTGCGCACCCATGCTATGTGAGAGTAATGACTATCAATCGAAAGTCCTAATAAATCACAGCCAAGCGCTTGAAATTCATCATACTTATTTGAAAACGCCATAAACTCTGTGGTACATACAGGTGTAAAGTCTGCTGGGTGTGAAAAAAGCACCAACCAACGACCTTTATAATCCTCTAAGGTTTTATTCCCGTGAGTAGTAGGCGCATTAAAGGCTGGCGCGGGCTTATTTAGTTGAGGGAAAGCGATTACTTCTTCTGTTGTTTGTGTATCTGTTGTCATTTTTATCTCCTTTTCTAGTTTAGTATTTAAAATAGTTTATCTCTTTGAGATATTTCCATATTAGCCAATCCTAATATTGTTGTAAAATAGAATAAAACAATTAAAACAATCTAAAAAACAGAGCCAAGAAGACTCCTTTAATAGATGATCCTATCAATTTTCTGTCTGAATTATTTTATCTCAAGATATTGTTATCTTTTTTTAATCTATTAACTGTCAGTTCTATGACAGAAAAGGGATATAGATTTATTTAAACTACACTTCAATTACAAACTGAATATAAATTAGAACAGGGAGAGATTATTATGAAAGTGGATATTACCTTGAGACAGTCTGACAAAAAAGAATACAAATATGTAAAAAAGACTGTTAAAAAATTAATGAAAAAAAACCTTAAGCCTAGGCTTAAACATTTTAATGATAATCTTATTAGGCTTCACACAACGATTGACCATATCAAAAATGAATACAATGTTTTATATCATCTACACCTTCCACCAAAGAAGATTTTAGTAGCCAAAGAATCTTCAGATAACTTACACCATGCGCTTGAAGAAGCAATGAAAGATCTAGAGCGTCAAGTTGAAAAGCATGTGGCTAAAATTAGTGGTAGAGAAAACTGGAAACGCAAACAGAGAAGAAATCGTATTAAACAATATAAGGTTGATCTTCCTACTTTAGTTGATGGCAATACAAAAGAAGCTGTCACCAAAGTGATTGAACCATTATTGCCTAAGCTTGATCGGTATATCAAACATGAGCTCACTTACCTCCAAGCGAACGGAGATTTACCCTCTAATTATCCTACAGTGGAAGATATAAGAGATGAAGCAATGCTAAAAGTCCAATTTAAATGGGATGAATTAGAAAAGGAAAATGAGAAGCTTTATCAGGAACTTATAAAAGCGATCAATAAAGTACTAACGGAAGAAGTTATTCAAAGCCAACTAGATGCTGATAATATTTCATTAGATTCTGATGTACCTAAAGATGCAATGCAACAAGCAGAAGAAATGGTGGGTGAAGAAGTGGGTGAATTTTATCAGCCATTTGAACGTTTACATATAGAGGATATTATTCCTGATCAAGCTTCTGATATACCAGAAGAACTTATTGAGCAAAATGCACCTGAGCTAAGTTATCAAACTATGGCGAATTTACCCAATGATTGGCGTCGTATGTTGATATTAGCACATAGAGAGAATATGCCTGTTGAAACTATTGCTAAAACAATAATGCCAATGGCCTTGTCTGATGCACAGAAGATCCTTGATTTTGCAGAGCAGTTTATGTTGGCAAGCTTGAGTGATAGAGGACTAAAAGCAATTGATATTTCAATGTTACAAAAGCTCTTAAAATAAGAGGGAGATAATAATGATTTTTAAGCAATTATTTGAGGCAGACTCAAGCACCTATACGTATCTGATTGGTTGTGAAGAAACGGGTGAGAGTGTGCTTATTGATCCCGTAATCGAGACGGTAGAGCGAGATTTAGGAGTAGTTCGTGAGTTAGGCCTTAAGCCCACCTATACTTTAGAAACACATATTCATGCTGATCATTTAACGGGGGCAAAGAAAATGCGCGCGTTATCTGGAAGCAAGATCGTTGTACCAGAGATGGATCAGTTAGCCTGTGCAGATTTGGGTGTAAAAGAAGGAGAAGTGTTTGTAGTCGGAAATATTAAACTTCACCCATTGCATACTCCAGGTCATACCAGTACACACCATGCATATATGATTGATACAGGAGTACATAAAATGCTATTTAGTGGAGATGCTTTGCTAATTGAAGCCTGTGGTCGTACAGATTTTCAGTCAGGTGATGCTAGAACCCTATACAAAAGCATTTCACAAAAGTTTTTTACGCTTCCAGATGAGACTCTAGTTTACCCAGGGCATGACTATGAGGGCAGACAAATCACAACGATTCGTCAAGAAAAACAGCGTAATCCTCGTTTAAAAGAAGGTATAGATGAAGAAAATTTTGTGAAGATTATGGAAAGCCTAGACTTGCCATATCCTCGTAAAATTGATTTTGCAGTGCCTGGCAATACAGCCTGTGGTGAGTGCCCTGACAATGTGCCAGAAGAGTACCGAGGCCCATGTGACATATTAGAAGTTGCGCCTAATACAACATTAACAAGCAAACAAGGTGATCAGGGGTAATAGTTTATAAAGAAGACGTATTTTAATCTGATTAAACCGTCATTTAACTGACAGCATTACCCCCTTGAAAAAACTATATTTGCGTTCATGTAAGTAAAAATACAAAGATCTCATAAAAGAAGGTTAGCGCAGAAATATAAGTATAGAGAGAGGTTTAGAAATGAATAAAATATTAGCAACTTCAATAATGTTAGTGTCATTAGGTAGTTCACAACTAGCTACGGCAGCGAACACAGTAAATGAAGGCAACAGTAATAACAAAGACCATGTGAATGTGACGCAGGATGCAATGCATAAAACTATGGCTAAAACATGGTTAGGGGTTTCCCTTGCCCCTGTACCAGAAGCTATATTCAATCAGTTGGGCAGTGTTATCCCTGCAAAACAGGGAGTTTTAGTACGCTCAGTTGTACCTAATTCACCGGCTTCACATGCAGGCTTGCACAACTTTGATATTTTATTGAGTTTCAATAATTCAAACAATGAGCAACAATTATATTCTGCAGAACAATTAGCAGGTTTGATTGCCTCTAGTAAAGCTGGTGATGAAGTTACATTCGGTGTTGTAAGCAATGGGTTTAAAAAAGAGGTTAAGGTAAAACTAGGCGAAAAAGAGGATGTATCGCCACTTGCAAGAAGACCAAACCCTATATTTGGTGGCTTCAATAATGGAGCTATAAATCCTCAGGCTATTTTCCCAAAAATGCCTTCAATACCAAAAAGTAAAGGGCAAGTCAGTGTGATGCAGCAATTTGAATCTATCAGCATTAATAGTTTGCCAGATGATCGATTTAAAGCAAAAGTTACCTACCAAGAAAATGGTGGAGAAAAAAAGGAGTTTATCTTTGAAGGTAAGTACGATGAAATCCGCAAGAAAATAGAAGGCAGTAAAGAACTACCTGAATCAAAGAAGAATAGCCTGCTTAATGCATTAAAAAACAATCCCGATCAGTTAATACCAGATAATTTCATGCACTTTCCTCAAATGCCCGCATTCCCAGTAATGCCCTCATTTGACCATTTTTTTAACCAAAAACAGCAACAAATTCCATCTTGGTTTAATAATGGGCCAAAGTTGTAAAGACACCTTTTATGGCAATTAGTTTGTCACCCCCCCTGTTTTTGGTCATTTTGTAACTATAAATTCACAAAATGACCAAAAACAGGGGGGGGGACAAACTATACAGTAGCTTTACCTTCTATCGGTGAAATTGTACGCATTGAACCCATTGATTTATGATTAACCACTCATTTCGTGAAATAGATAGTTCTTCAATAAATCAAAATCAAAAAACACGAAAAAACAATTATTCTAAAAATAAATCGTACACAATCATATGAAAATAATCAGTCATTCATTGTCTGCCGTAGCAATGTCTATCGTAGTGTTATTAGTTGGGTGTGGTGAAAGCTCATCAACAGATGATATAGCTAGCCATTCACAAGACTCTTCAGCATTATCGCTTGCATTAACAACAGCTACTGCAAAAGAAGTTACCGAAACTGAATTATTAAAAGCTGCAAGAGATGAAGTAAATAGCTTACGCTCAGGAGAGAGTCTACTAGCAACCCTGTATAAGAATGAGCCGATTACGTATGATTCAGGCAATCGGGCACAAATTATCAAACTACAAGGTGACGCTCATAAAATATTTCCTATTATTCAAGGCAATAAAGGAAAGACTTTAGCAGCGGCAGGTACAAAGACTAATAGTCGTTTTGCAGCATTTGGGGCGGCTCCAATGGAGCATTTCCAAAATGGCAACAACCTAAACTATGAGCCACAGTTTAAGCGCTTGTTAACTTGGTTGATGGCAGAAAAAACAGATAATGCTCTAATGCCCGATAAAACAATAGGATTATCTTTTACTCAAGCTAATAGCCGCAATATTAAAGCGTGGATTGCTTCAAACTATCCGAGTTGGAAAATACAAGAGTGTGATAGAAATAACCCTGACTTTGCTACCTGTTATAAGGATGTTGATTTGATCATCACAGGGTGGCAAAGCGATGAAACTAATACTCAAAAAATTCGGGCTAAGCTTGAGGAAGTTGTCAATACCGGTACACCCGTATTATACCTTCACACATGGTATGAAGCGTATAACAGCGTTGCCCACACAATAGCGGATTTATTCGGATTTTCATTACCTTATGGTGGAAATTATTGGGCAAAAGATAAAGCAAATTGGGTAAATGTAAAAGCGATGCAGTCATCTATTTTTTCTTCATTAGGCTATGACGGTATTGATATCATGTTGTCACACTTTCAAAATAAAGATTATAGCTTTGACTGGAATCAGTGTAGTAATGGCACAGCCTTTGGTTCTCAATATGACGATTGTAGTAAAGTGGCAGGGCTTAATACTGGTTTTCAAAAAGGTGCGTCAGCAGTAAAAAACATACTTAATTCTTTTGATAGAAACAAAGTCGATATCTTTAAGAGCGATGACTATCGTTTACAAAAACTCTTAGTTTTACTGGGTGACAAATTCCGTCAGACAGTGGTCTACCCTATGGATAAAGTATCGACAGATGACACAGAATTTATGCGCGCATTCTTTGCTGATCATGCAATCTATAATTATCGAAAAAACAACCCAGCACAAAGCAATATGGGTAATTTTTCGCGCAGTGATTTTTCACACATTACTCCAATCACAAAAACCGTGAAATTAATGAGTAAAAAGAAATTCCGCTCGACGGGTGTCTATGCATTACCAGGTCAAACGGTAAAAATTACACGCAATGATAACTCCGATTTAACGGTCAAAGTTTTTGTTAACACACTGCGTTCTGGTGCGACACATCAATATCAAAAAGATGGTTATAAACGTCCAAAGTATCTTCAAACTCCGCACTTTGAGATTCAGTCTGAAGAGACTATTGCATTAACCTCACCTTATGGTGGACCACTGCAGCTAGAATTTTTAAGTAATGATTTACCCGTAGAAGTAAAGTTTGAAAATATAGGTGAACATGCATATTGGGCTAGCGTAGCTGATAATGACTCTTTTGCACAAAAACTACTGGCTAATGAATACGATTGGGCTGAAATAGCAACAGCAGGTTTTGAAGTGCATTCTAAGCTCGATAAAATGATCGAATCTGTGAAAAACCCTAAATGGGGAGGAACAGCAGAAGGTTTAGCCAATGCCGTCAATAAATACACCAGTAATTACCCTCATGTACTCGCAGGCTTTAAAGGCGAAGGCATTGATGTTGTTCCTGAAATACATGATTGGGCAAACGCTAAAGGTTTAACCATTGAAACAATCGATACAATGAAGCATATGAATGCCGATCAAGCTACTTGTGGTTATGGTTGCTCGGGCAACCCTTATGATGCGTATTGGGCATTTAATCCCATCGGTCATGGTGATATTCATGAGATGGGACACAGCTTACAAAAGATGCGCTTTGAAGGTTTTCCTAATCATGCCGCTACCAATACTTTTTCCTACTATACAAAATCAAGATATACAGCAAATACAGGCGATACCGATAACAGTTGTTGGGGTATGCCTTTCAAAACACTTTATGAAACGATTCAAAGTTCTGTAGGCAAGACTGACGTAGAATCTTATTTAAAAACAAATCTATGGGACAAAGCGGGTTTACGTGAACAATATCTATTAAAAATAGAAGCTATGATGCATGCACAAAAAATGGGGAAAGTAGAAAACGGTTGGCACATACTTGCCCGTGTTCATATATTAGAGCGTGAAATGAGACGTGCAAAAAAGGATTGGGAGGCTAAAAAAGCATCCGTTGGGTTTGATACTTATACCTTAGATGAAATAAATGCGATTAGAAACAACGACTGGTTAATAGTTGCATATTCTTATGCCGCTGGTTTAGATTATACAAATTATTTTGACATGATGGGTATTCCATACAGCCAAAAAGCACGGGGGCAAATAACTAGTTTTGGTTTTGAGCTTGTACCTAATGCGTTGTTTAAATCAGAAGCTACTGCGTATTGTTCAAGCGCAACGTTAATGAATCAGCCTTTGATAATGGTTGATGGCACGACCGTTTGGATTGATTGATAAATACATAGCTTATTATTTTTTGATAATTTCGTGACAACTTAATAAGTAATTCTTTACAGAAGTTTGTGTTGTTAATTCAATAGCTTGTTTATAGCTTTCAATAGCATCATCTACCCTATCAAGCTTTGATAATAGTGTTGCACGCACAACCCAAGCAGGTTGGTAATTTTGTTGCACTTTATCTTCTATTTGTTCAAGACAAGCAAGTCCAGTTTCCGCGCCAAAAACCTCGGCCATAACACTTGATCGTGCGACTGCCCCTCCAATAGTGGGTGCTATTTTTTGTAACCCCTCATACAATTGTGCGAGTGCGAACCAATCTGTTTTTCCTGTCTTCCAACGGTTACAATGAACAGACTGTATAGAGGCTTCTAATTGAAAACGTCCCAGTCTTTTATATTTAGAGGCTAGTTTTAAAAAGTTTTCTGCCTTACCTATTAATGATTTATCCCACAATGTTGTATCTTGATTACTTAATGGAATAAAGTCACCCTTAGATGAGTAGCGTGCATGATGACGAGCGCTTGAAAAGCAAATCAGTGCTGCCAAACCTAGCGCTTCAGGTTCTGTTGGTAATTGATTAACGAGGAGGAGAATCAAGAACAAAGCTTCTTCTGATAAATTTTGATCAGGTTTTTTCAACGGATGACCAATTTCAAAATCTTCCATCCAATCAACCGAAAATGCACCATAAATAGCTTCTAGAACAGCTTCCAGCCTCTCCGGTAAATTATTCAGGTTATTTGGGAGAGTAAATGGAATCGCCGCATCTCGAATTTTTTGTTTTGCTCGCACTAAGCGTTGTGCCATTGAAGCAGGAGCCACTAAGAAGGCTTTGCCAATGGTTTTTGCATCTAGCCCTAAAACTGTTTGAAGCATTAAAGGTGTATGAATCTTTTGGTCAATCGCAGGATGCGCACAAACAAAAAGAAGCTTTAATCTTTCATCAGGAATTGAGAACGTTGTATGCGCTTCTTCACTCATATCTGACTCTTCATTTAGATAGTTCTCGCTATACAACTCTTCAAATGAATACTGAGGGTTTCGGGTTGCTTTTCGTCCTAAATCAATTAAGCGATTACGCGCGGTTGTAAATATCCAAGCTTCAGGACTATTTGGTATTCCCTTTATTGGCCAAACCTCAAGAGCACGCTGAAAAGCTTCACTCAATGCATCTTCAGCCGCTAATATATCACCTGACCTTGCCGAGAGCATGGCTAAAATTCGACCATAAGATGCTCGCGCTACCTCCGTAGTACGAGCATAGCTACTAACCTGATTATGCGAGGAGGACGAGTCCTTCAACTTATTTACTGGGGAAGGCTGAAGGGCGTACTTCAATGATACCGTTTTGTGCTGTTGGGCATTTAGCAGCCCAATCTAATGCAACATCAAGGTCTGGTACTTCAACTACAAAGTATCCACCCAGTTGTTCTTTTGTATCAGCATAAGCACCATCTTGAATACGGCGTTCGCCACTTTTTAGAGTAATCGTTGTGCCTGTGTGACTGGGTTGAAGCCAATCGGTATCGACAAAAACGCCTGCCTCTTTTAATGCGCCAATGTAGGCACCAAAGCTTGCTTTGCTTTCCTCCATTTGCTCGGGTGTGATGTCTGCAAAATCTGCTTCATTATTGTATAAAAAAATGTGTAACGCATGGGTTGGATCTCCTTGTCTGTCTTTTTAAAAGTAGATGATATTGTGATTACTTGCTGGCGACTGCCACAGATAAATTCTTTAAACCTCTCTCAAAAGTTTCGCCCATCATTTTATCCATAAATAAACCGATAATGCGTCCAATGGGGTTATTGCCAAAATCGGCATCTAGTCCCCAAACTACGCGTGTACCAGCAGGGACTTTATGAAAGTTAAAGGTTTGCGTTGGCGCGCCTTTTGCTCCTAAATCAATCTGCATGGTAACGGATTGATTAGCTTCTAATGAAGATATAGTTTGCGTGCCTTTTCCATCTTTTCCATCTTTTCCATCAAAATGAAAGCCAGAACCAACGCCAACTTCAGGCCCAAAGAATTCAATTTTAAGATCAGGGTCAATACTTTTATAAGGATTAAAAGCCTGAAAGCCTTTATTGCTTGAAGCCAATACAAAGATTTCTTCAGGTTCAGCCTGAATTATAGCCTCTCGTTCAACGTGTACTTTCTGTGGAAGAGTAAATGCTAGCAGACCTAATGTGCCAATCACTCCAGCCGCAATTACTAAATAAGATGAAATATTCATGTTGTGCTCCATTCGTTGTTAGTAAAATAAAAAACAGGGTGTTTTATAACTATGACGAACTGATGGAGATAGAATCGACATTTTGATAACAGTTAATTAGAGAATTTTTTTTTAAAGACTCACTTTCTATGGTGATGTGGACTGAAAATAATAAAATTCCCACACTAAAATAAGTAAAAAAGCGAGTGATATGCTTTAATAACAGTTTTTCAAAAGTGGAAAACAATTCATGTGCGGAATTTGTGGTGAATATAGGTTAGACGGATCACTACCAGACTTAAATCACATCCAAGCGATGATGAAAAAGTTAGAAAAACGTGGGCCTGATCATGCTGGAACATTCTCTGATGGTGCATTAGCTTTTGGTCATCGTCGTTTATCAATTTTGGATTTATCTGAAAAAGGCAATCAGCCGATGATAGATTCAAACTTAAGCTTGGCATTGGTTTTTAATGGCACAATTTATAATCATCCTGAATTACGTAAACAATTGTCTGCTAAAGGTCATACGTTCTTCTCAACAGGTGATACTGAAGTTATTCTTAAAGCCTATGCAGAATGGGGTACAGACTGTGTTAAACATTTTTTGGGGATGTTTGCGATTGCAATTTGGGATTTAAAAGAAAAAACTTTGTTTCTTGCGCGTGACCGCATGGGTATTAAACCCTTATATTATGCGAATACAGGCAAAGGCTTTCGTTTTGCATCAAATACCCAAGCACTTTTAGCTTCAAACAATGATCATGCGATAGACACCGATCTTGATCCTATTGCACTCCATCATCAGTTTACCTTGCACGCTGTAGTGCCTGCACCAATGACTGTAATAAAAGGCATTCGTAAATTAGAACCTGCTCACAGCTTATTAATCCAGCAAAATGGCGAGCAAAAACTAAATCGTTACTGGACATTAGATGCCACACGCCCAAAAGAAGCGCGCACGGATGAGGAGTGGATTGAAGCGATACACGAGTCGTTAAAAACAGCGGTTAAACGCCGTAATGATGTCTCTGATGTTCCCGTAGGTGTCTTATTATCGGGTGGATTAGATTCTAGCTTGTTGGTAGGACTGCTTGATGAAATCGGCATTCAAGATATACCCACTTACAGTATTGGTTTTGATGATCAACCCGAAGAAAAAGGCAGTGAGTTTGAGTTTTCTGATGCAGTCGTTGAGCGGTTTAATACCAATCATCATAAAATCCATATCCCCAACGAGCAAACACTCAGCCGCTTGCCAGAAGCGATTGCTAATATGTCAGAACCAATGTTTGGTCAAGATGCGATTGGTTTTTACCTACTATCAGAGCAAGTCGCAAAAGATGTAAAAGTCGTGCAATCAGGTCAGGGTGCTGATGAAGTTTTCGGTGGATATTTTTGGTATGACAAAATGAATAAGGCTAAAGGCACTCACCTAGAGCGTTTCCGCCAATTTTATTTTGACCGCGATCATGATGAAATGGCACAAATGCTCATGCCTAGCTATATCGATAGAGACTTTACCGCAGAGACCCTAACTACGCTGCTAGAATCACCGCAAGCCGATACCTTTATCGACGCGGTATTTAGAGCAGACACCACCATGCTGATTGTTGATGATCCTGTAAAGCGTGTCGATAACATGACAATGGCTCATGGATTAGAGGCACGAGTTCCTTTTTTAGATCACGAATTAGTAGAGCTTGCTGCAAAAATGCCGCCACATATGAAGCTAAAAGATGGTGGCAAACACGTACTCAAAGAGATATCACGCGGAATGATTCCTGATTCTGTTATCGACCGCAAAAAAGGTTACTTCCCAGTACCTGCACTTAAATATGTTCGTGGTGAATTTTTAGAATTTATGCAAGACATACTGAACTCACAAAAGTGTAAAGAGCGAGGTCTTTTTCAACGTAGTTATGTGGAAAAACTATTAGCCGCACCTGATGAGCATCACACTAGAATTCAAGGTAATAAGCTATGGCATATGGCATTGTTTGAATATTGGTTACAAGATAACGGTCTTTAATAATACTTTTCTCTCCTTTATTAAAAGGAGAGACTGATTAGTGTGTAAACACAAAAGCCCAAAAAAGAAGGGGGGTGACAAAATAATATTCTATTTTGTCACCCCCCTTCTTTTTTGGGCTTTTGTAAGTTTTAGTTTAGTTCTGGAACTGTAGTAAGCGTCTGCGAATGCTAAACAATATCATCGGTAAAAGTAAGAATATCATCGAGCCTCCACCTGCAGATGGTTCTGCTTCTAGAGAGTTTCCAACAGCTTCTATAACTTTCACAGCTCTTTCCTTCGTTGAGGTATTACCTGCATTATCTGTTGCGGTATATACCACGGAATATGTATCTGCCACTGCTGTATTTACTGTGCTCACGCTTGTGACAACAACAGAACCATCAAAATCATCAACTGCTGTAGCACCTTCATCATTGTATGCAGAGCCTTTTATTATCTCTACTGTGCTTGACCCCGTAATTGTAATCACTGGTGCTGTGCTATCTACACCTTGCTGAATCGCAATCTTCCCTGCTGATATCTGAAAGAATGGTTGAGAACTACAAGCAACCATAATACGTGCATCTGTCATTGATGGCGTATTGTTAGGTATAACAACTGTCTCACTTCCATCATTTGGCGTTCCCATTAATAGCGTATTTTTAACACCATCAACGCGTAGTAATTGAATATCAACATTGGCACAGCTTATTGGTGCATCCGTTGTTGATGCCACTTCCCACATTACATTTGTGGACTGTCCTGTGTTAAGTATTTCATCATTATTATGGGATAAAACCTCAAATTTTGAGCCTGTGTTTTCTGTTGATATAAGCTTTAAATCGTTAGCAATTTCTCCATTTGAGTCGCGTACAACAAACGAGAAATTTAAATTACGCACAGTCTGTGGAAGTATTTCACCTATCGTGCTTCCCCCTGTAAATAAATCCGATAAGCGAGGAATATAGCGATCAGGGTTATCTATGGGGAGTAATGTGCGAATTATTGCGTTATCACCTTTGTCTACATCAACAGCCGATGCAGTACCTGCATCTATTTGATCCCAAGTATATGTTGCGCCACTATTAACAGCATTACCATCAAGAAGAAATGGAGTATTTATCGGTATTATTTGATCACTACCAGCATTGGCTACAGGTAGTTGATTACCGGTTGATACTCTTGTTCCACAACTACTACCTGTATTATTGACACGGGTATAGTCATTTATTTGCGAGATATTCTTCCAATGAAACATGGCATCGGGTGACAACTGTAAATTATCAGAACTACAGCTACCACTGTAAGACATAATCGTACTACCAGAACCTGGTTCTACTGCTGTATTATTTGTTATATTGCCAGAACAAAACCCACTCACTCCGTTAAAGGTATGGTTTGCACCCAATTGATGCCCTATTTCATGAGCAACAAATTGAATACTAAAGATTTCGCCATCAGGACTATAAAACCCCGATGCCCCTCCAGCCTTTATTCCATTTACAGTAACATAATTGTTAGCTGTACCAACATTTGCTTGGTCTAAACATGCAACACCAACATAGGCCAAACCAGCGTTAACACCCTCAGCAAAAACTTGTCCAATATCGTAATTTGCATTGCCAAAAACGCTACTAAGATTTGCCATGTTTTCATCAACTAAAGCTGTTGTTGAATTATTTGTATACGGGTCTGTGGCTGCATTGGTATAAAGCAATGCTTCATCACTAACCAATTGTAACTTTATTCCTAGGTCTCGCTGGTAAATATCATTGACACGGTTGATAGTTGTAACCACTGAGCTAAAAGCGGAGGTTTTACCCCCTAATGCCGATGTATATTCAGCTGTCCCCGCCACTGCTAGGCGATAAGTAATAAGTTCTGGTGCAGGTATTTGTGCAAGCTTGTTATTTGATAGCGTTTTTACTGATGATTGTAAAGTCGTTGATTCGACTTCTGATTTAGAACTAGACAAAGCCTCAGTTGTGAGTAAAGAGTGTTCATCATGAACTTTACAATTAAAGTCCCTCTTAAAATATGATGCATTCTCACGCTTACTCAAACTATGGTAAACATTGCTAGTTTTATCTTTATCGGGGTCAATAAAAATTGTTTCACCATCTGATAACACTAACATCCCATGAAATCCTGTTAAGGTAAAATCAATTCGACCTGTAATTGATGGGTCATCTATACCAACCACACGCCATGTTCGTATGTCAGGATGATTTGCTGCAACTTCTGGTGATAAAATAGGTGAGTCAATCGCTCTCACACGTACAAAACTACCATTAGGCAAGGGAAGATCAATTTCTTTATGGGCTGTTTTTGATTTAGTTATACGAACCCTAAGTGTGTTTGTACTAGCGAACAGACGCTGCTTTAACTCCTCTTCATCTAAACTTAAAGAACGCCTTTTAAGGGTATGAAGATTAAGTGACTTAGTTTTGTTCTGTTTGTATGCAACGTCTTTAACAATTTGTTTAACATCTTTCCAGAGTAAATCTTGAGATGAGGCAGAAAAGGCATTTGAGCAAAGGGAAAAACCTATCAGAATAGCTATTTTTTTCATAATCAGGGGATTTTTTATTATTGAGGTATTTATACCTCTATTAAAGTTCCTCTGATTATCCCATAGGAAAACTGAATGCCAGCTAAACAGGCATGACTACTCGTCTGAAAGTGACTTATTTTCTATGTTTTTGAACTTTCTGATACTTAGTAAAAACAGCAATGCAAATAGTCCACCTAAAGCGCCACCCGCTACGGACGAACTCGGCTCCGCATACTTTGTCGTTTCGATTTTACTAATATCAATATCCTTTAAGTTATTTTCTGGCTGATCTTCATCGCTTAAAATCAGGCGATTTGAATGATTCAGTTTATTCACCTCAAAATTTCTGTATGAAACAGCAAAAAAGATATTATCACTACAACGTATTTTAAAACGCCCTTGTGATGTTGAAGGCACGGTAGCGGGTATTATCACCCAAGCCTCACCCGTATTAGGTATGCCTTCTCCTAGTACTTTATTAAAGTGATAACCACCATCGATAGATAATGAAATATCAACACTTGAACAATTTATCGGGGCTACATCAGTGCCTGCTACATTCCATAAAATTTTATGCGCTTCACCTACACTGTATTGTGAGCGTGGCAAGTTTAAGGCAAAACGACTACCTGTACGTTTTACATATATGCTCATTACGTCACTTTGTGTGGTGTTATGACTATCTTGTACTGCCAATTTAAATTTCAAATAGCGTTCTTGTACTGGTAAAGTTTCACCACGTATCTGTGTATGATTTAATAAATTTTGAAGAGGAGGAAAACTTCTTACTTCACTATGGGATAAGGGATGAGTACGAAATATGGCATTATTACCAGTATCCAAATTAACAGAAGAAAGGTCGCCTGCATCGATTTGCTGCCATGAATAAATTAACTCATCATTATCGGCATCTATTGCCTTTCCTGTTAGCTCAAAAGGTGTTTGTGCGGGGATAACATGATTCACCCCCGCATTAACTTGTGGAGAAGCATTGCTAATATTTTTATCTATACCGCAACCTTTGTTACCCTCGCTCTCTACATAGGCACGAATTTGTTGAATGCTGCCAATATGAAACATTGCATCAGTATTCGATTGCAGGTTATCGCCTCCGCAATAACCTGCATACGACATAATTGTGGAGCCACTCCCTGGTTCAAAAGCAGTGCTTGCTGATCGCGTATTGCCTGAACACAATCCTTGAGTGCCATTAAAAGTATGCGTTGCACCAAATTGATGACCTATTTCATGTGCCACAAAATCTAAGTTAAAGCTATCATTTCGCGGGTTATTAATACCTGAAATCCCTTGTGACTTTCTTGACCTATTACATGCACTTGCAATAGCAGCTAAACCACCCCCTGTAGTTGAAAATAGATGACCAATATCATAATTATTTGAACCGATTACCGCATCAATATTATTTTGGTTTTGATAAAGAAGCTCTTTACTATCAGTACCTGAATAAGGATCACTATTTGCATCGAGGTAAATCAATTGATCATTATTTTCAACCAAACTTAGATGAATACCTAAATCTTGTTCAAAAACCTGATTCACCCGATTAATTGTTGTGGCTATCGCAGCCATAGCGCCAGCAACTGTTCCACCATGTTTGGCTGTATACTCACCCGTAGCAGCGATAGCGATACGATAATTGATTAAGCTTTTATTAGTTCGGCTTTCTATTTGACCTGTTTTTTGTATCGCTGAAGAATACTTTAAGCGACTTACAGGACTAAAGTTAATCTCATTGCCCTCAAGCTTGACCTCAGAATGTGCCGAACATGAGAAACCAATACTATCTTTGGCTTGCTGATCACTTTTTTGATAACTCGCATAAGTATTAGTATTTGAGACGGGATCAATAAATACTGTTTTTCCCTCTCGGGTTTGTAACATCGCATGAAAACCGTTTATCGTAAGATCCAGCTTACCTGAAACAATAAAATTATCAGGAAGAATATTGAGCATTTTCATATTAGGAAAATAACGACGTAATTTAGCCGGCAATAAAGTATTTTCACGAATAGATACCGTGATAAAACGCCCATCAGGTAGGGGTAAGTCAATCATTTTTGGATTGCTAGAAGCTTTAGTGTTTATCGCTTTCAAGCCCTTTCCCGCTAATATTTTGGTATTTAAACGAGCTGCCATTTCAGCAATATCAAGATGCAATATACGTGCCTTTTGATAGGCCATTTCAGGCACTGATACTAATTTTTTATTCTTATACTTATTATTGAACTCGGTATTAGGTTTTGTATTAGATCTTGCACTTTTTCCTACCAGTGGTTTTATATCTTGCCATAACAATGATTCTGTTTCAGATTCTGCAACAGCAGAAGAACTAAAGCCTACTAACAAACAAAATACAAAAGCAATCCTTGCTTTGATTTCCATATCGCACCATCATTCCTTGATTGATATGGCTAGTTTGTTGTATCAGTACACTACTTCATACCTACAACCGCTCATGTCTCGTTTTTCTAAGACCAATAAAGTTAAGCTCTGTTTGATCGCTGTATTTCGACCGTTTAAATCAAAGTCATTCGATCAATCAAGAGAAAAATCACTCTCAGAACAGCCTGCATGTTAAAAATACAAAAGTGCCAAAAACAGATGAGATGGTCTCCTCCTCTTTAATGCGGCATCAAAGTGCCATAATTGGAGATGTAAAATCATTCAATTAACAGAAGAAAAGGAGACCACCATGAATATTAAAACAGTTGGACTAGATA
>Ga0256840_1002120_pt1 | contig 17750 bp, 15 predicted proteins | sample 355202metaG_FD_185969 | JGI IMG/M metagenome (GOLD analysis project Ga0256840, IMG submission 185969) | Hydrothermal vent microbial communities from Mid Atlantic Ridge, Atlantic Ocean - 355-202 | ecosystem: Environmental > Aquatic > Marine > Hydrothermal vents | place: Atlantic Ocean: Mid... | reverse complement strand
TTTAATTGCTGCGTCAGAAATAGCAAGGCAATTGCAATTACGCGACATGGGAGGAATTATAGTGATTGATTTTATAGATATGAAAAAAGCAGAACACAGAAATAAGCTTTTTGAATTTATGAAAACTGAAATGAGTTCAAATAGAACTAAACACAAAATTTTACCGCCAACAAAATTTGGATTAATACAAATTACCAGACAACGCGTTCGTCAAGAAGTAGTAATTAGTACAAAAGAACCTAATCCAAATAAAAACGGAAAAGTTGAAGCACCCATTTTATTAATTAATAAAATAGAAAACGATATGGTGCGGTTAATGAATCATCCAAAATTTAATGGGTTGGTATTAAACATACATCCATTCATTGCAGCATATTTGCAAAAAGGACTACCATCAATACAACAAAAATGGTTTTTAAATTATAAAAAATGGGTTAAAATTTACCCAAGAGATGCATACCAATACCTACATTATCGCTTTTATGATAAAACAGGTAAAGCGCTCAAATAATCTATATCATACAAAGTCTTACAATTAAAATTGTAAGACTTTTTTTTTGCGCCGTTTTAAAATATCTACATAAACACAATAATATTTTTAATGAAGTGATTTTTAATGAAAATTATTTTTTAATATGTACTTTTGCATTGCAACAAAAACCACGAAAACAAATGTACGGAAACATAGAACACCATTTAAAGCAAGAAATTCAAAACATTAAAGATGCAGGTTTGTACAAATCTGAACGTATCATTACCTCATCTCAAGATGCTGTTATAAAAGTATCAACAGGCGAAGAAGTAATTAATTTTTGTGCCAATAATTATTTGGGTTTATCAAATAACAAAGAGGTTATTCAAGCAGCAAAAGACACTATGGATACACATGGTTACGGCATGTCGTCTGTACGTTTTATTTGTGGAACACAAGATATACATAAAAAATTAGAAACAACAATTGCAGACTTCTTTCATACCGAAGACACTATTTTATATGCCGCTGCTTTTGATGCAAATGGTGGTGTTTTTGAACCGCTTTTAACTAAAGATGACGCTATAATATCAGACAGTTTAAATCACGCTTCTATTATTGATGGCGTTCGTTTATGTAAAGCTGCTCGTTATCGTTATGCAAATAATGACATGAAAGCTTTAGAAAATCAACTTATCGAAGCCAATAAACAAAACCATCGTTTTAAAATTATTGTTACTGATGGCGTTTTTTCGATGGACGGAATTGTTGCTCAATTAGATAAAATATGCGATTTAGCTGATAAGTATGATGCCTTAGTTATGGTTGACGAATGTCATGCTGCTGGTTTCATTGGTAAAACTGGTAGAGGAACTATTGAACTAAAAAATGTTTTAGGAAGAATTGATATCATAACAGGAACGCTTGGTAAAGCACTTGGTGGAGCAATGGGTGGTTATACTACTGGTAAAAAAGAAATTGTTGATATTTTACGTCAACGTTCAAGACCTTATTTATTTTCAAATTCGCTTGCACCTGCAATTGTTGGCGCTTCCTTAAAAGTATTTAGCATGTTAGCTGATGATACTTCATTAAGAGATAAATTAGAATGGAATACGAATTACTTTCGCAAAGGAATGGAAAAAGCAGGGTTTGATTTAGTAGGAGCTGATGCTGCTATTGTACCTGTTATGCTATACGATGCAAAGCTCTCTCAAGATATGGCTAATGCATTGTTAGATGAAGGTATTTATGTTATCGGTTTTTTCTTTCCTGTTGTACCAAAAGAAAAAGCAAGAATTAGAGTCCAACTTTCTGCTGCGCACTCTAAAGAACACTTAGATAAAGCAATTGCTGCGTTTACTAAAGTAGGAAAACAATTTAAAGTTATTTAAAATGTGCTTTTTGCATTTGGAAATAAGTAGAATGAATTATTTAACACTCGTATCTATAATCTTTGTGTTTAAAAAAACAATAAATCCGTTTATTCAGTTTTATTAACATCAAATGATGATAAACACTAATAAAAAATTATGACTAAAATAAGAATTACCAAACATTTTGATTTTGAAGCGGCACATGCTTTACATGGTTATGATGGAAAATGTAAAAATATTCATGGTCATAGTTACCAATTATATGTTACTGTTATCGGAACACCAATAGAAATAAAAAATCACCCTAAAAAAGGAATGGTTTTAGATTTTGGAGATTTAAAAAAAATTGTAAAAACAGAAATAGTTGATGTTTTTGACCATTCAATTGTACTAGATAAAACTTCAAAACATATTGAATTAGCAAAAAAAATTGCTGATTACTCACATAGAATGGTTTTGGTAGATTATCAACCAACCAGCGAAATGATGCTAATTGATTTTGCGAAAAAAATAAAAAGCAAGTTGCCCAATTATGTAGCACTACATTCTTTAAAACTTTACGAAACCATCAATTCTTATGCAGAGTGGTTTGCCGATGATCAATAATGTTTTTTAAATTTATAAAATACGCTTAGGCATAATATTTGATTAAGATACTAAATCTAAATCATTTGTTATGAAATTTATTTTTAGCTTAGTAATCGTAATTAGTTTAAGTTCGTGCATACCTGTAAAAATAGCACCACAAATTGAAGACTACACTGTTAAAAAAGGCAAGAGATTCAAAAGTTATTTACCTAAAGAACATACTTTTATTTTTAACGACCCTAAAAAAGCAAATGAATTCAATCAATTTATAGCCGCTAAATTTGGTGTTGAAAATGATTTTTTGGAAGAATTAATTCCTATAGAAATTAATGGTAAACAATATGTTCTTCGCTATAATGAAGTAGAACGAATTACAAAAACGATTAACTTAATTCCCTTTGCTATTGATGCTGGACTACAATCTAAAAACATAGACCCTTTATTAGAAGATGTTTATACATCTCGAACAGGAAATTGGTATATTGTAATTTCAATAGCAAATGAAAACACTATCGATTGTCTAAATCCTGAATTTAAAAATCAAAGTGAAATTGTTGCAAGTTTAAAAAAGCTAAAAGACGAATATTTAAATACCAGTAATTATTTAGAAACTTTAATGAAGCGCTAAAATTCTAAACTAAAAAATCAGTTAGTTTTTCTGCTATTTTTCTGTTGTCTGATAATCGTGGAATTTTATTTTGACCGCCTAATTTACCAATAGATTTCATGTAATTTTTAAAGCCATTATTAACTACCTTTGAAATTATTAAAGTTCTTAACACCTTTCCATCAATTAAATCTTTATAATAACTATTTTTATTTACCAATGCTTGATCAATAGCCTTAGCAAAAAATTCTATATCATTTGGTTCGTTTTCAAATTCAATAAACCATTCGTGGTATGGCAATCCGATTTCTGGGTTTATTTGTGGCGCAACGGTAAATTCGTTAATTCTAATATCTGTATTTTGCACCGCAATTTCAAGGGCACTTTCAACTTCACTTGCTATAACATGTTCGCCAAAAGCCGAAATAAAATGTTTAATTCGTCCAGAAACAATAACTCTAAAAGGTTTAAGCGATGTAAATTGGACAGTATCACCAATATTATACGACCACAAACCAGCATTTGTAGAAATAATAAGTACGTAATTAACACCTAATACAACATCTTTTAAAGTGATTCGTGTTGGATTTTTATCAAAAAATTCATCTGCTTTTATAAATTCATAAAATATGCCATTATCCAATAAAAGTAACATTCCTTTTTGGTTAGGGATATCTTGAAATGCGAAGAAACCTTCGCTTGCAGGAAAAAGTTCTACGGAATCTACTTTTCTTCCGATAAGATTTTCCATTTTTTGCCTATACGGTTCATAATTTACACCACCATAAACAAAAAGATTAAAATTCGGAAATAACTCGCCAACTTTTTTATTTGATTTTTCAGTTAATTTTTCAAAATACATCTGTACCCAAGATGGAATACCGCTAATTAGCGTCATGTTCTCATCAATTGTTTCATCAACGATTGCATTTACTTTAGTTTCCCAATCTTCAATACAATTTGTTTCCCAACTTGGCATTCTATTTTTTTGCAAATATTTAGGCACAAAATGTGCTACAATACCACTTAATCTACCTGTTTTTATATTTTTATATTCACCTATTATTGGTGATCCTTGTAAAAAAATCATTTGCCCGTTAACAAAACTGGCATCACCTGTTTTATCAATATAATTTAATAATGCCATTTTCGCAGCCGATATATGACAAGGCATTGATTCTTTAGTTATTGGTATGTATTTGGCTCCAGAAGTTGTACCTGAAGTTTTAGCAAAATAAATTGGTTTACCTTTCCAAAGCACATCATTTTTACCCTCTAAAATTTGTGTTATATATGGTTTTAAAGCTTCATAATCTCTTACTGGTACATGGTTAATAAAATCACTATACGAGGTTATTTTATTAAAATTATGATCTTTACCAAAAACAGTATTCTTTGCATTAAAAATTAATTGTTTAAAAACTTTATCTTGAGTTTCTAATGGGTTTTTACTCCATTTATTAATTCTTTTTACAATTTGCTTTGCATATTTTTTAGCAAAAAATGATTTTATCATCATAGCTTATTTTTTAAAATCTATAAAATCTAAAGGGTTTACAGGGTAACCATCGCTCCATAATTCAAAATGAAGATGCGGACCTGTTGTTAAACTACCTGTAGAACCTGAATTAGCAATAACCTCACCTGACAACACTAAATCGCCTTGTTCTTTAAACAAACTACTATTATGTTTGTAAACAGATAAAAACCCCTGCACGTGCTCTAAAATTAACACATAACCAGTATCAGCTGTAAAACCACTAAAAATTACGGTACCATCAGCAACAGCTTTTACAGGTGTTTTATTTACGACTGTAATATCAACAGCAAAATGTTTGTTTTTAGAATTAAAATTATTTGAAATTTCGCCTTTAACAGGAGCGAAAAATACAATTTCATTCTTTTTTGTAGCTTGTTCAAAAACGCTATATCTATCTTGTTCTTCTATTGCATGTCTAAAAATAGAATCTTGATGAGATGCATCTAACACTAAATTAGTTGTATTTACTGTTTTAGATTTATCAATACTTTTAACGTCAGTTACATTTACATTGCCATTTAATAAATTTTGAATTCCGTCAAGGTATTTTTGATTCATGCTTATTTTTTGTTCTAAAGAATCTACTTTAAAAACTAATTGATTTGCCGTTTTTTTTAGCTTAGATGACGAATAACCTGGAATGTATTCTTTTATTGGCGTAAAAGCAATTAATACCGAAGTTACTACAATAAGTAAAAGAGCTAAAATACTACCAATAACAAATACATTTAAACGGTTTAGTTTAAATGACATTTTTACTTCTAAATTATCATGATTCATAACTACCAACCGATAATCATGAACTAATTTTTGACGAAACTTGCTCTTGTTTTTTTTATTCTTTGCCAACTATATATAGTATTAAAAAAGCATCATTAAAATTTTAATGATGCTTTTAAATTTGCCGATTAAAATTTCATCTACAAATGTATATTTTTTAGTTTGAAATCGTATTCTAATTTTAAATTATTTACAATTTAACAATTACAAATTCTGAACGTCTATTTACCTGATGTTCTGCTTTAGTGCATTTGTATCTATGTGCATTATCGCAATGATTTAGTAATCTTGTTTCTCCATAACCATCACCTGTAATACGATCACTTGAAATTTCGCCTTGATTTACTATATATGCTACCGTAGCATGTGCTCGTTCTTTAGATAATTTTAAATTATACGCATCGCCACCTCTTGAATCTGTATGTGCACCTAATTCAATAACCATATTTGGGTACTTTCGCATAGTTGCTACAATTTTATTTAATTGTCCTGCTGCTCTTCCTGTAATTTTAGAGCTATCGTAATCAAAATAAATACTAAAAATATTTAACATTCTTTTACCTCTTTTCATCACAATAAAATCATCTGACAACTGTACTCTATAAAAATTATCAGAATTATGTCTTGTTTTTGTAATAATATTTAATTCTTTTGTACCTAAGTGCTTTTTAAAGACTACAATTTTATAGTTTTCACTACAAAGTAAATTTTCAAAATGAAATTTACCATCTTTTTCCGTCTTCATCTTTTCCACTTCTTTTCCAAAAACATCAAAAATAGTTACCTCACAAAAAGGTAATGGTTCTTGCGTCATTGAATTTACTACCTCTCCTGAAACAGTTTGTAAGCAATCAAAAGTTAAAGGTCTGGTTTCTGTAAAAGAATAAATATCATCACTTCCTTTTCCTCCTTTTCTATTTGATGAAAAATAGCCTCTCTGTATTTTAGCATTATATATGTAAGACATATCATCTGCAATACTATTAACTGGCGGTGCTAAATGAATTCTACGCGAAACTTTTCCTTGCCCTAATATTTTCACTGCATAAATATCCAAACCTCCTAAACCTCCATCTGGTCTGTTAGATGAATAATACAATACGTTGTCTTTTATATGTGGAAAAACTTCTTTGAATTTTGAGTTTACTCCTTTACCCATATTTTCAGGTTTACTATAATTGTTTTCACCTAAAATATCAACAAAATAAATATCGGCATTACCAAAACCTCCAGGCATATTAGATGTAAAAAACAATTTAGTGTTATCACTACTTAATGTTGGGTGACCAACATCGTATTCCTTACTATTAAATGGCATTGGTGTAATGTTAGTCCATTTACCATTTGGTTTTATATCTGCTTTAAAAACAGCTATTGTAGCTTTTCTATCTCTACCTGTTTTAATGGTATTCTTTTTACCATAAATACTTCTGGTAAAATAAACCGATTTTTTATCTTTTGTAAACGCAACATTTGACTCGAATGATTTGGAGCTTACGCCATCAATCATTTGCACATTTATAAGTTCTCCGTCTTTATCAATAGTACCCATATAAAGATCTAACCTAGCCTTTTTTTCATTTTGTGCTGAAAATACAATTTTATCATCGCCAAAATAAGTAGTTCCAAAACTTGGATATTTATTGTTTAATGACAGATTATTTATATAAAAACGGTGTTCAATATCACCTTTTACGGTATCTTTTTCTTTATTCTGAGCAAAACTCTGAATGAAAAATAAACTTACAATGCATACTATAATACTAAAGTTAATTTTTTTCATTTTATTTTTTTTCTTTAAGAATAAAAGTAGTTCGTCTGTTTTCTAAATATTCTTCATCTGTACAGATTATTCCTTTTACACATTTATTAATTGGTTTTGTTTCTCCAAAAGCTTTTCCAGAAAAACGCTTTCTAAATATACCTTTAAACCCAACATATTCTTTTAATACTTCAATTCTTTTTTCAGACAATTCCATATTAAAATCTGTTGGCGCTCTACTATCGGTGTGTGATTCAAAATAAATAGTTAATTTAGGATTATCTTTCATTACCATAACTGCTTTATCTAACTCATAGGTGTATCTTGGTAAAAGATCCCACTCATTATATTCAAAATCTACTGTGCCAACGTATGAAAAAGATTCTTTCATACCTTTTGGCAATGCCTTAGTAACAAATAAATTTTTCTTAAACACTATTTTATCTTCACTATTTGTTATCATTAGTCGTTCTGATGTTTTATAACCTTTTCGAGATGCTTCTAATTTGTATTTTTTACTACATTTTAGTTCAAAATTAAATTTACCACTTTCGTCAGTTTTAAATTTTTCAACAACTTTATTATCATCATTTTTTAATTTAACTAATACGCTACTGATTCTTTTTTGCGTTGCATTTAAAAAAACAGTTCCTATCAATTTTTGTGAGCATTCTTCTTTTTTCACTTCTTTTTTCACAACCACTTCTTCTTCTTTCACTTCATTTTCTTTAAAGAAATAAATATCATCTCCTCCTTTTCCTCCAGGTCTATTTGATGAAAAGAAACCTTGTTTGGTTGATTCATTATATATATACGAAAAGTCATCAAATTTACTGTTAATTGGTTTTGGTAATAATTTTGCTTTTGAATTTTTATCATTTAAATCTACTACATATATATCCATTCCGCCAAAACCGCCCATACCTGTTGAAGCATAGTATAATTGGTTACTACTCGATACAAATGGATACAGCTCTTTACCTTTTGAGTTAACTCCGCTACCTAAATTTTGAGGTGTAGAAAATTTATCTCCACCAAGAATATCTACAACATAAATATCAGAGCCTTGAGATCCAGGCATATTAGAACTAAAATATAATTTTTTGCCATCATTACTTAATGCAGGATGACCAACATCGTAATTTTCTGAATTAAATGGCAAGGGTGAAATATTACCCCAAGAGCCATCTGATGCTCTTATTGCTTTAAAAATAGCGATAACAGATCTTTTATTTTTATCGTACTTAATAGTGTTATCTTCACCAAATAAACTTCTGGTAAAGTACATTGTTTTTAAATCTTTGCTAAAAGTTACAGAAGTAACATGTGTATCTGATTTATAGAACATTTTTTTTGTGGTAATATCATCAGCTTTAATTGCTCCATTATATAAATTTAAATGATTCCCGTTTGAAGAGGAAAATACAATGTTTTTTCCGAAATAAGATGTTCCAAAATTATTGTAGCCGTTGTTTATCGAAAGGTTTTTAATTTCGATTTCTGTGTCTTGCGACATCGCTGTTGTAAAAATAATTGCGATTAGTAATTGTATTAGTTTTTTCATTTTTTATCCCCTTTAGTTTAGTTAATTGTTAATGGTTATTCTACCTTTTGCAAAAGTGATGCCATACTTTTTTTGACATCTATTTATAAAAGTTCATTTCATCTAAATATTGCCATACTTTTGATGTTAATAATGGTTTTATGTTGTAATTATTTTTTATCCCTTTTCTAATAAAAGTAGAAGACAACTCTATAATTGGCGCTGTAACAAGGTGTATTTTATTATGATTTATTAATTCGGATTTTTTTCTATTTTTATATAATCTTGGATAAACATAAATAGAATAGTTTGCTAAAATAACCTCGTAATTTTTCCATTTTTTAAATGACTGTAAGTTATCTTGACCCATAATTAAATTAAATTTATACTCTGGATAATGTTCGTTTAAATGAATTAAAGTATTTACGGTGTAGTTTGGTTGTGGCAAATCAAATTCAATTTTTGACGCCTTTAATTTTGGATAATCTTCTAAAGCCAATTCAACCATTCTATATCTGTGATAATCTTTCAACAATGTACTCTTTTTCTTTAACGGATTATGAGGTGTAACAACTAACCAGACTTCGTCTAATTCAGAATGCTCAACCATATGGTTTGCAATAATCATATGCCCAACATGAATTGGGTTAAATGTGCCAAAATACAAACCTATTTTTTTTTTCATTAATTCTAAGAAATAAAAGTTTTTACTACAGTATACGCATTGTTTTTAGCAGTTTCTAAATCGTCATTTACTAAAATAACATCGAATTTATTAGCATAACTCATTTCTTTTTCTGCTTTAGCTAATCGTTCAATTATTTTTTCTTCACTATCGGTTTTCCTATTACGCAATCTGCGTTCCATTTCAATTAACGAAGGTGGTTTTACAAAAATAGACAGTGCTTTTTTAGAGAATTGTTTTTTTATATTTAATCCTCCAATTACATCAATATCAAATATAACATTTTTTCCTTCTTTTCGTAATCTTTTTACCTCTTTTTTTAGCGTTCCATAAAAATTATCGGTGTACACTTCTTCAAATTCAATAAATTTATCTTTTTTAATTAATTTTTTGAATTTTTTTGATGAAAGAAAATAATAATCTTGTGCGTCAATTTCGGCACCTCTTTTTTTTCTTGATGTTGCTGAAATTGAAAATGCCAAATTCAATTCTTGTTGTTTTAGTAAATACTGAACAATGGTCGTTTTTCCAGAGCCACTTGGTGCTGAAAAAATGATTAATTTCCCTTTTTTAATTTTAGTATTCTCCAAGATTATAAAACATTTAATAGTTGTTCTTTAATTTTTTCTAACTCATCTTTCATTAAAACAACATTTTGTTGCATTGGCGAATAGTTTGCTTTAGAGCCTGTTGTATTTATTTCTCTGCCTATTTCTTGACAAATAAACCCTAATTTTTTTCCGTTAGACTCCTTAGAATTTAATGTTTTTAAAAAGTAAATTAAATGGTTATCTAAGCGTATTCTTTCTTCGGTAATATCTAATTTTTCTAAATAATAGATTAATTCTTGCTCAAACCTATCTTTATCATGATCTACTTTTAAATCAGTAATTGATTTTAATATCCGTTCTCTAACCGCTGGAATTCTGTCTTCTTCAAATTGGATGTTTTTTTGACATAAATCTTGAAGTGTGATAATTCTTTTTTGAAAATCCGCCATTAAAATAGCGCCTTCTTCTTCTCTAAATGAGTCAATTTTATTTAACGTTTCATCAATTTTATGATCTATTTCATGCCATTCAGATTCATCTAATTCTTCTACGTCTGCGTCTAAAATATTTGGCAATGTCATGGCTAATTCCAACGCTTTTTCTTGTGAAATTTCAGCAATACTTGACAACTGTTTTATATAGTCTTTTACAATAGATTTATTGATAACATTTGTATTTTCTGCATCGGTATTTTCAACAAAAATATTAAAATCGATCTTACCTCTATTTAATTTAGAAGCAATTTTTTTTCTAACAATCAATACTTTTTCTTTATATGGATTATTAATACGAACGCTTAAATCTAAACTTTTAGAATTAAGTGATTTAATTTCGATGGTTATTTTTTTATTATTGATGGTAAATTCTGTTTTACCATAACCTGTCATTGATTTTAACATATGTTTTTATTTAAATCTTTTATCAGTTAAAAAAATTGTTATGCAATATAATTAATTTGAAATTTATGATAGCGTTTTATTATTTACATAATTTTTATTCTTTTAACAATCGTTTACACGTATTTTATGGTGTTTTTACATTTTTAAAAGTCACTAAATAGACGCCCACAAATATAAGTAATGTTGCTACTACCTTAACTATATTTAAACTATCACTTTTTACAATTAACGCATACATTGTTGCAATTACTGGCTGCAAATATATAAAAATACTAACAGTTGTTGGTTTTAATTTTCTAATTGCTAACAAGTTGAATAAGTACGTGATAAAGGTTGTAAACACTACAATAAAGCCTATTTTTAAAATAATATTATTTGGTAAAATTTCAAAATCAATTTCTCTTACTTCTTCAATTCCAAAAGGTATTACCATAATTAACCCAAACAAGTACAGCCATTTTGCAAATGTTAATGGATGGTATTTACTTGTAAGGCTTTTAACAATTATCAAATACAAAGCAAAAGAAGCCGCATTAACCAATACTAATAAATTACCTATAAACTCATTGTTTCCGTTGTTAATATTCTTTCCGTAAGCAATTAGTACTACTGCACCTATTAAGCCTATAAAAATTCCTGTTATTTTTTTGATTGTAATTTTTTCGCCTAAAAAAATACTTGCAAATGTTAGTACTAATATTGGTGTTGTTACCATCATAACAGCACCACTAATTGGAGTTGTCATGCTTAAACCTTTAAAAAAAGTAAGCATATTTAAAGCTACTCCAAAAATAGCGGCTAAAAAAATTCGCCCAAAATCTTTAGTAGCTATTTTTTCTTTCATTATAAATAAACCTGCTATCCAAAACAACAACGTAGCTCCAGTTACACGCAATAGTATAAAGCCGTAAGGTTTTATATATTCTGGCATAACTTCTTTAGCAATTGTAAAGCTTACACCGTATATTATGGCAGTAATAAAAGCCAATAATAATGCAATATTTCTACTCATATTTATAGTTGTTTTCGAAATGCAAAGATAGTTTTTTTTAATCGAATACCTTTTTAACATTACGCATTTTATATCGAACTAAATACAATCAAAAACCCAACTTACATATCAGAAATTTAGCAAACAGCTACTTTTTGTATTGTGTAGAATCAATTTTATTTCTTTTTTAATCAACCTTAACAAAACTTTGCAAAATTCTAAGTTTATTAAAATAATTAATAGTTTATATTTGCACGTTAAATAAAATGAGTCTTTTTAATATCGATACTCAATACTAATATCTCAATACTAATAAAAGAATGAAAGCTGGAATTGTAGGATTACCAAATGTAGGTAAATCAACCTTATTTAATTGTTTATCAAACGCAAAAGCACAAAGTGCAAACTATCCGTTTTGTACTATCGAACCAAATGTTGGTGTAATAAATGTACCTGATGAGCGTTTAGAAAAATTATCTGAAATTGTAAACCCTGAAAAAGTACAACCTGCAGTGGTAGAAATTGTAGATATAGCAGGTTTGGTAAAAGGCGCAAGTAAAGGCGAGGGTTTAGGTAATAAATTCTTAGCAAATATTAGAGAAACAGATGCTATTATTCATGTATTACGATGTTTTGATAATGATAATATTGTACATGTAGAAACAACTATAGATCCTGTAAGAGATAAAGAAATTATTGATTTTGAACTACAAATTAAGGATTTAGAAGCGGTAGATAAACGAATAGATAAAACAAAAAAAGCATCAAGAACTGGCGATAAAGAAGCTACAAAAGAATTTGATGTTTTAGTTAGAGTAAAAGAAGCCTTAGAAAGTGCAACTTCTGTAAGAGCAATTGATCTAACTGAAAAAGAACGAGAAGAATACATAAAACCCTTACAGTTAATTACAGACAAACCTGTACTTTATGTATGTAATGTTGATGATAAATCAGCTGTAACAGGTAACGCACATGTTGACGCTTTAAAAGAAGCTATAAAAAATGAAGATGCGCAAATGTTAATTTTGGCCGTTGGAACGGAAGCTGATATTAATGAATTAGATGATTACGAAGAAAGACAAATTTTCTTAGAAGATATTGGTTTAACAGAACCAGGAGCATCAAAACTAATTCGTTCTGCTTATAAATTATTAAAATTACAAACCTATTTTACAGCAGGCGTAAAAGAAGTAAGAGCATGGACTATTCATATTGGCGATACTGCTCCACAAGCCGCTGGAGTAATTCATACCGATTTTGAAAAAGGCTTTATTCGTGCAGAAGTAATAAAATATACCGATTTTATTGAGTTTGGAGGCGAAAAACAAGTAAAAGAACTTGGTAAAATGAAAGTTGAAGGTAAAGAATACATTGTTCAAGATGGTGATATGATGAATTTTAGATTTAACGTATAATTTATTTATAAAAATTATTTTTCATGCAATTCGATATAAAAGCAACCGATAACAAATCTAACGCCAGAGCTGGCACAATGAAAACGGCTCATGGCGATATTCAAACACCAATATTTATGCCTGTTGGTACTGCAGGAACTGTTAAAGGAGTTCATCAACGAGAATTAGAAAACGATATTAATGCCGATATAATTCTTGGTAATACCTACCATTTGTATTTACGTCCAAATATGGATATAATGGAAAAAGCTGGTGGTTTACACAAGTTTATGAATTGGGACAGACCTATTTTAACAGATTCTGGTGGTTATCAAGTATATTCTTTAGCAGGGACAAATAAAATTAAAGAGGAAGGCGTTAAATTTAAATCGCATATTGATGGTTCAAAGCACTTCTTTGCTCCTGAAACTTCAATGGATATTCAGCGTACTATCGGAGCGGATATTTTCATGGCTTTTGACGAATGTACACCTTACCCATGTGATTATCGGTATGCCAAACGCTCTATGCACATGACTCATCGTTGGTTAGAACGTTGCTTAACTCATTTAGAAAAAACACCACCAAAATACGGTTTTGATCAAACATTTATGCCAATTGTACAAGGAAGTACTTATACCGATTTGCGCAAGCAATCTGCCGAATATATTGCAGGTGTTAATGCCGAAGCAAATGCAATTGGAGGTCTTTCGGTTGGCGAACCAGCAGAAGAAATGTACGCAATGACTGATACTGTATGTGCTATTTTACCTAAAGATAAACCAAGGTACTTAATGGGCGTTGGTACTCCAATCAATATATTAGAAAACATTGCTTTAGGTATTGATATGTTTGACTGCGTAATGCCTACAAGAAATGCAAGAAACGGAATGCTTTTTACGGCTTACGGTTCTATCAATATTAAAAATTTAAAATGGGCAGATGATTTTTCTCCAATTGATGAAATGGCAATAACCTATGTTGACACAACTTATTCAAAAGCTTATTTACGTCACTTGTTTAAAGCAAATGAATATTTAGGAAAACAAATTGCTTCTATTCATAATTTAGGCTTTTACCTATGGCTAACAAGAGAAGCTCGAAAACATATTATTGCAGGTGATTTTACAACTTGGAAAAATAAAATGGTTAAACAAATGGATAATAGATTGTAGTTTTAGATGCTATATGCTAAGAATACTAATTTAAATTTATACAATACAAACGAATAAAAAATCAAAATTGAAAATTCTTGACAGGTACATATTATCAAAATATTTTAAAACCTTTATTTTTACGGTTTTATTATTATTACCTATTGCCATAGCAATTGATATATCTGAAAAAATAAAGAAATTCATAAAACATGAAGACTTAACTGTTTGGACAATTGCAAAAGATCATTATTTAAATTTTGTTATTTACTACACCAATACTTTTATGCCTTTAGCATTATTTATTGCAGTAATATTATTCACTTCTAAATTAGCAAGTAACACCGAAATTATAGCCATGCAAAGTGGCGGAATTTCATTTCCTCGTTTAATGAGACCTTATTTTATAGGCGCAACAATTATTTTTATTATTGCTTTTTTTGCAAACCATTTTATGGTGCCAATTTCAAACAAAACCTTTGAAAAATTTCATAGAGATTATATTGCCTCTACTTGGAGCATGCGAGATAAAGACAAAGTAAGCAATCTAAATTTACAATTAGACGAAAATAATTTTATTTTTTTTAAAGACTTTAACACCACAAGAAATAACGGAAATTATTTTGGATATGATCATTTTGAAAATGGAGAACTAAAATACAAACTTACAAGTAGACGAATTTCTTATGAAAAAAAAGATAGCGCTTTCACTTATGTTTTAAAAGATTTTAAAAAGCGCTATATAACACCTAACAATGATATTATTATTAAAGGAAAAAAGTTTGATACTATTTTTAGCATCAAACCAAGTGAATTTAAAACTGTTGGTTATTTGGCAAAAGAAATGAACTCTTTTGATTTAATGAATATGATTGAAGTAGCTACAAAACGTGGCGTTAAAAACCTAAACCCATATAAAGTAGAATTGTACAAACGTTCAAGTATGCCAGCTTCAGTTTTTGCCTTAACAGTTATTGCGGTAGCTTTAGCGTTCAGAAAAAAACGTGGTGGAATGGGTGTAAATTTAGCCGTTGGAGTTGCACTCATGTTTATGTATGTATTTTTTATGAAGATATTCGAAGTTATTGCAGCATCTTCTAACACAAACCCTTTATTATTAGTATGGTTACCTAATATTATTTTTGGTATATTAGCCATATTTTTATATCGCAATGCAAAAAAATAAGCTACAAAATTATTTACACCTTCATTTTATTGTATTTATTTGGGGTTTTACCGCAATATTAGGAAAATTAATCTCAATCGATGCCATACCATTAGTTTGGTTTAGACTAAGCATTGCTTCTGTTCTATTATTTATATATATCATTATTACAAAAATAAACTTAAAAGTAGACTTAAAAACGTTGTTGCTGTTTTTTACTGTAGGATCTATTATCGGTTTACATTGGCTTGCGTTTTTTTACGCCATTAAAATAGCCAACATATCAATTACCTTAACTACCTTGGCAACTGGTGCATTTTTTACTTCAATATTAGAACCTATATTTTACAAAACCAAGCTAAAATGGTACGAAGTACTACTATCTTTATTAACCGTTTTCGGAATTGTTATTATTTACAATGTAGAAGCACAATATAGTTTAGGTATTATATTTGCATTGATTGCTGCTTTACTTTCTGCTTTGTTTACCGTTGCAAATGCAAGTTTAGTACAAAAAACAAATACCAGCGTTTTAACATTTTATGAATTATTATTTGCTACTTTAGTAATCAGCATTATTCTATTTTATAATAACGGATACACCAAAAATTTCTTTAACTTATCTACAAACGACTGGATTTTTATTTTTATTTTAGGTTCAATATGTACCGCTTATGCTTTAACAGCTTCGGCTAAATTATTAAAAAAAATAAGTCCGTTTACCATGATGCTAACCGTTAATTTAGAACCTGTTTACGGTATTATTTTAGCCTTATTTGTTTTTGGAAACAGCGAAAAAATGAACACATCGTTTTATTATGGTGCATTATTAATTTTTATTAGTGTTATCCTTAACGGAATTATTAAATCTAAAAATAACGAAGAGTAATTCGAGTTAAATTTTAGCCTTCTTTTCTTAGCTCTTAGTTCTTGGGTCTTTAATCTTTTTGATTACATTTGCAATCCAATTTAAAATAATTAGATAAAATGGATAAATTTGTAGAAGAATTACGATGGAGAGGAATGTTACACGACATAATGCCTGGAACAGAAGAACAATTAGCTAAAGAAATTACCTCAGCTTATATTGGTTTTGATCCTACGGCAGATTCTTTACATATTGGTAGTTTAGTTCAAATTATTTTATTGATGCATTTTCAACGTCATGGACATAAACCCATTGCACTTATTGGAGGAGCAACAGGTATGATTGGTGATCCATCAGGAAAATCGGCTGAACGTAATTTATTAAATGAAGCAACACTTCAAAAAAATATTGATGGTATAAAATCGCAATTAGAGCGTTTTATTGATTTTACTTCAGACACAAAAAACAAAGCCAACTTAGTAAACAATTACGATTGGATGAAAAACTTTTCATTCTTAGATTTTGCACGTGATATAGGTAAACATATTACTGTTAACTACATGATGGCTAAAGATTCTGTAAAAAAACGATTAAGTGCCGAATCTACTACTGGTATGAGTTTTACTGAATTTACATACCAATTAGTACAAGGTTATGACTTTTTACACCTTTATAGAGAAAACGATTGCAAATTACAAATTGGCGGTTCAGATCAATGGGGAAACATAACTACAGGAACAGAATTGGTTAGAAGAATTGCAAAAGGAAAAGCCTATGCATTAACCATTAAATTAATTACCAAAGCCGATGGTACAAAATTCGGTAAAACTGAAGGTGGAAATATTTGGTTAGATGCCAATAGAACTTCACCTTATAAGTTTTATCAATTCTGGTTTAATTCAAGTGATGCTGATGCTGAAAATTACATAAAAATATTTACTTTTTTACCAAAAGAAGAAATTGAATCTTTAATTAAAGAGCACCAAGAAACACCTCATTTACGTTTACTACAAAAGAAAATTGGCGAAGAAGTTACCATAATGACACATGGTAAAGATGCTTTTGACAATGCTGTAAAAGCATCAAATATATTATTTGGAAAATCAACAGCAAGCGATTTAAAAACTTTGGACGAACAAACTTTTTTAGATGTTTTTGATGGCGTACCACAAGCAGAAATACCAATAACTGATTTAGAAAAAGGAATAGAAATAATTACAGCACTAAACGAAAAATCAGGCTTTTTAAAATCGAATGGTGAAGTAAGAAGAGCTTTAAAAGAAAATTCTATTTCTATTAATAAAGAAAAAGTAAAAGATGACTTTGTTTTAAAAACAACCGATTTAATTGCTGATAAATTTATTTTATTACAACG
>Ga0256840_1002119_pt1 | contig 17755 bp, 18 predicted proteins | sample 355202metaG_FD_185969 | JGI IMG/M metagenome (GOLD analysis project Ga0256840, IMG submission 185969) | Hydrothermal vent microbial communities from Mid Atlantic Ridge, Atlantic Ocean - 355-202 | ecosystem: Environmental > Aquatic > Marine > Hydrothermal vents | place: Atlantic Ocean: Mid... | reverse complement strand
AAATAGTCTAATAGTGACTCGCTTTAATTCTTTTCTAGCCTCTGGTGTTAGTGTTCTTAAGTCTATATTTTTCATGCTACTATTATAACATAATAGAGCGATATTATCTAGCTAGGTTAATATATCAAGCAATTGTACTCTAATACGCGTTTCTCTATTGGGATTTGGGTTAAACCCTGATTTTTCAATTGTTAATTATCCATTAAATAAGGTACAATCAAGCACTGTAAAAAAATCTGAGGGTAAACCATTCATGAGTAAACGAATTCTTTTGGCAATAACATTGTTAGTGCTACCTTTTTTTTCCCAAGCAACCGTTGATGAAACAATCGACAATGCCGTTGCTCCAATATCAGCATTCTTATTCAAATATATCTTTTACCAATTACCTATTCCTTTCACCAATGGGCATATACCATTCATATTGGCATGGTTAATTGTTGCCGCTACATTTTTTACAATTTATTTTAAATTTGTTAATCTTCGTTCATTCAAAGTTGGTTATGATTTAATCAAAGGGCGTTACGACGAAAAAGATGCACCTGGTGAGGTCACTCACTTTCAAGCCTTAGCCACTGCTGTTTCTGGTACGGTTGGATTAGGTAATATAGCTGGTGTTGCAACAGCTGTATCACTCGGTGGGGCAGGAGCGACATTTTGGATGATTGTGGCTGGGTTTATTGGCATGTCCTCAAAATTTGTCGAATGCACTTTGGGCGTAAAATATCGTGATATTGAATCAGATGGCTCTGCTCACGGCGGACCGATGCGTTATTTGTCAAAGGGCTTTGCCGAACGTGGTATGAGTGGTATAGGTAAAGGTTTAGCTATATTTTTTGCCATTATGTGCATTGGTGCCTCTTGGGGTGGTGGCAATATGTATCAAGTTAATCAGTCATTGGAACAAGTCATAGTCATGACTGGTGGAGAAGGCAGTTTCTTTGATTTACACGGCTGGGTCTTTGGTGTTCTTGTCGCAATTTTTGTAGCGGTTTCCATACTTGGTGGGATTAAAAGTATCGTGAAAGTGACCTCTAAGTTAGTGCCATTTATGGGCATACTCTACATGGTTAGTTGTTTGTTTATTATCGCAATCAATTACAGCAATATTGGTCATGCGTTTAGTATGATTATAGAAGGAGCATTTAATGCTAAAGCAGGTCTAGGTGGTTTAGTTGGTGTCTTAATTGTCGGTTTCCAACGTGCAGGTTTTTCAAACGAAGCAGGTATTGGCTCAGCCTCTATTGCTCATTCTGCAGTAAAAACAAACCATCCAGTAACTGAAGGTTTGGTTGCTTTATATGAACCATTTATTGACACAGTTGTGGTTTGCACCATGACGGCTTTGGTTATTATTATTTCAGGTGTTGATGGAGTAGGTGCTGGTGCTGGTGGAGAAGGACTTAAAGGCATTGCTTTAACTTCCTCTGCTTTTGAAAGCGGTATTTCATGGTTTCCTTATGTTCTAACCTTTGCCGCTGTTTTGTTTGCTTTTTCAACCATGATTTCATGGTCCTACTATGGTATGCGTGCATGGACTTACCTTTTTGGTCACGGTAAAACTCAAGAAAACAGTTACAAAATACTATTCTTAATCTTTATCGTCATAGGATCTTCCGTAAAACTTGGTGCTGTCTTGGATTTCTCTGATGCCATGCTATTTGCCATGTCATTGCCCAATGTAATCGGTTTGTATTTATTAGCTCCTGTTGTTAAACGTGAGTTAGCTGGCTTTATGGCAAAATTAAGATCAGGTGAGATAAAAGCCAATTGGTGATTAATTCACGCACTAATTTAATAAAAAGGGTCATCTTACGCTGACCCTTTTTTTTGTTACCTAAATCCCGGTATAGAAACGCGAATTAGATTGCAATCAATTGGTGCGTATAGCAAATCAATAAAATTCGTCGTCACCTCATTGGTGATAAGATATTTTCTTGGTTTGCTAGGCGTGCTAAGAGGTTGTGCTATAATCGTGTTTTCACTATCGGGATTTGGGTGTTAACAAATCAAGCTAATAGCCCTTCAGAGGCTAAAGCTTTTTGCACGGCATCTCTTTTTAAGACCTTTTCAACAAGTGATAAAACATTTTTCCATCGCGTTAAATCTATTCCTGTCATTTTTGTCCAGTTGGATATTACAAATAAATAAGCATCTGCCACACTGTATTTATCCCCATTGATGTACGCTGTCGTCTCTAAAATTGAGTCCAAATAGCTAAATTTATTGGCTAAATTTTCTCTGGCAGCATTTTTAACTTCATCCGTGTTGTTCCCAAATAAGGGCACAAATCCTTTATGTAATTCACTGGTTAGGTAATTTAATTTTTCTTGCAACTTTGCTCGTGCAAATGATGCGTTTTTAGGTGCAATACCAAACTCTGGTTTTAAATCAGCCAAATATTGCATGATAGCAACCCCTTCAGTTAATACGTCACCATTATCTAATTGTAGAGCTGGCACGTAACCATTAGGATTTATTTTGTTAAAATCTTCTCCGTGTTCAGTTTTTTTGGTTGAAAAATCCACTTTAACTAATTCAAAATTTGCATTAGTTTCATTGAGTATAATGTGTGGCGCTTGAGAGCAAGCCCCTGGGCTGTAATATAATTTCATGTTATCTCCAAAATAATTTTAAATTTGAAACTGCTGTGTGCAGTTTTTAGGTTGTGAATTGCAATTCATGGAACACACAATAATGTCAATGGTTACTTTATGCAACCTACTATATAATAATTACTTAATTAACAGATTACTAATTGGTAACTAAAGGTGTGTTATGGTAACCTTGTTGTTTTGGAATAAATTTATATGTCTTTAGTTGTTAGAAAAAACAAAACTCCAGTTCCAAACTGTCCCTTATCGCAATGCATGTCAATAATTGGCGGTGCTTGGACGGCTAATATTATTTGGTACTTAAGTGGAGGATCACGCCGTTTTAATGAATTACGAAATGACTTGACAGGTATTTCGGCAAAAGTGTTAACAGCACGGTTGCGAGAACTTGCTCAAAGAGGCGTGGTGCTAAGAGAAGTCAAGCCAACCTCTCCACCTTCTGTTGAATATTCGTTAACCCAAGAAGGCCAAGAACTTATGCCTGCAATCAGAGCCATTGTGAAAGTGGGAGAAAAACTAAAAAAAACTGGGCATTGTTCATTAAATTAACCCTGCAAAATACCCAAATTTCGATACAGTAAAGCTTATCTTTTTTTAGATTTTATTTTGGCTTTTTTAGCGGATGAAAATCGAGGTTTACCGGTTTTATTTTCACGGTAAGGTTTGGACTTTTTGGCAACATTCTTAATAAAACGACTGCGTTGACTGACTTCGTAGCCACGTTTATAGATGCGTTTAATTTTTGCACAAATAATGCGCTCAATTTTGTTAACGGCTTTTTCTTCTTCGGGTGCAACAAAAGAAATGGCTTGCCCTGAATTGCCAGCCCTGCCCGTTCTGCCAATGCGATGCACATAATCTTCGGCTAAAAAGGGCAAGTTGTAATTCACCACAAAATCCAAACCCTCAATATCCAGACCACGCGCTGCTATTTCGGTAGAAACCAAAACTTGCAACTTTGCCGACTTAAAATCGGCCAAAGCTCGTCGCCTTGAACCTTGTGACTTATCACCATGCACCAATGCGGCTTTAACTTTTTTCTTTTTTAACGTTTCCAATAAGGCGTCAGCTTGTCGTTTCGTGCTGGTAAAAACCAAAACCTGAAACCAATTATACTGATGCAATAAATCCATAAATAAGCTAATCTTACGTTCTTCATCCACTGGATAAATGACGTGTTCAACGGTATCAGCGGTGGTGTTGACCTTTTTAGTGGTGCGAATTGCTTGGTGATTTTTTAATACTTGATGCGATAATTCATTTAAAGCAGGCGTCATGGTGGCAGAAAACAACAAAGTCTGTCTGTTGGGACTTGTTTTGTGAATAATTTTTGAGACATCTCCAATAAAGCCCATGTCTAACATTCTGTCTGCTTCATCTAAGACTAAAAATTCCACTTCTGATAGGGTAACATTATTCAAATTTAGGTGTTCAATTAAACGCCCAGGAGTTGAGATTAGGATATCAACACCCGCCTTTAATTTTGCCGCTTGTCCCGAACACTTAACACCACCATAAGTTGCGGTAATCTTGAAGTCTAAAAATTGTGCGTATTGACCTATTGTAGAGGCTAACTGTTCAGCAAGTTCCCGCGTTGGGGTCAAAATCAAAGTGCGGGGATGCCCGAAGGAATTATCCAGAGGTTTATCTAACATGCGTTGCAAAAGAGGTAAAGCAAATGCCGCTGTTTTGCCTGTTCCTGTTTGAGCGTTGACTAATAAGTCATGCCCTTTTCTAACCAAAGCTACCGATTTTTCTTGAACTGGCGTCATTTTTTTGTAACCACAGGCATCAATAGCTTGTTGAATTTGTGTGGCAAAGCCAATAGAATTAAATTTCATGTCTGTTCCCTTAATAATTATTCCGCAGAGTTAATAATGCAACATTATAGGGTTATGTCGGGTGCTCTTGTATTTATTTGGTGAATTTTTCATTGAATTTGCTAAATGAATGTGTTTTTAGGTAACATAGGGATTTTATTTTTAAAGAGTGCCATGAAATTTTTTATTGTAATTATAAGTTTGTTTCTTTCCCTTACGGTTTGCAGTGAAAGTTACCGAGATTTAAGTTTTGAAAAGTTGGTTGAAACCGCACAAGCAGGCGATGAAGTCGCCATGAGTTTCTTGGCAGAAAACTACCTTCATGGACAAGGAGTGACGCAAGATTACCTCAAAGCTTTAAAGTGGTATAAAAAATCGGCTGAACTCAATTATGCACCAGCTCAATTTAATTTAGCCGTATTATTAAGTTCTGATAAGAGTTTAAATCAAGATTTGTCGCAAGCATTTTTTTGGGCAGAAAAAGCAGCTGAACAAAATAATGCCAATGCACAATTTTTAGTTGCAAGTTTCTTTGAACAAGGCAAAGGCACTTACAAAAACAAAGCCAATGCCCGCAAATGGTACCAAAGGGCAGCCGTTCAAGACAATCCGCAAGCTCAGTTTAATCTGGCACTCATGTTGCTTAAAGGAGAAGGGGGAAAAGTGGATAATAAAGAAGGCATGAAGTGGTTAAAAAGTGCTGCTAGGCTAAATCACACTCAAGCCAAACACACATTGGACTTAATAAACAAAAATACAAAGGGTTAACATCATATCTAATAAAAAGGATCTTCCCCTTCAGGCTGAATGCTGAACCTTTTGTATGTCCATTGGTATTGTTCGGGTGCTTTATCGGCGATGGTTTGGATTTTTTTATTTAAGTAAGCAACTGAAGTTTCCAAGTTAGTATAGATATCATTACCGCTTTTTTCAAAATGAACAGTGAATCCTTTTTCAGTTCGCAGTGCGTAGGCAAAGAATACAGGGACTTTGGTTTTAACTGCGAGTTTTGAAAACAAAGTCATGGTATAGGTGGGAATGCCATAAAATGGAGCAAACATGCCTTGTCCTGATTTTGGTCGTTGGTCTGGCAGAATAGCAATAAATCCTTTGTCTTTTAAATGCATCATTATTTTTCTTACGCCTTTGAGGTTTGCTTCTATCTGCAAAGCCTTAGATTTTCCACGGTATTTTATTAACAATTCTTCAATTTTTTTATCTGTTGGCGGCTTATATAAAAAAGCAAATTTATCAAACTGCGCTAAGACTAAATTTAATACTTCCCAATTACCCATGTGCGGCGCTGCCAATAGCAAGCCTTTTTCTTCGTTGAGTGCTGTTTGGAATTCTTCAATTCCATAAATGTTTTCAATATAGCTTTCTACTTTTGTTTGTTTTTTCCACAAACACCCAAGCTCAAAAAAATTCATCAAAGCGGCATCCATACTGGCTCGAGCTCTTTTATTTTGCTGTTCAAGCGTTAGGTTTGGGTAGCATTTTTTTATGTTGGTTAAAGTAACATTCTTATTCTTTTTTGATAGTTTCCACATAATCGAACCAATAAAATGCGCCACATTGCGCCCTTTTTGAAGTGACAAACTTTGAGAGAGTTTTAAAATTAGATTAAATAAGATGGCTTTCACAGGAAAACTAGAAATAAGAAAGCACTAATAATAAAGGGGATTGCAAATATTTAAAAGAGGAATGTCTCATTACAAAAAAAAACCGCCAGATAAACTGGCGGTTTCAAAAATTTGGTCATCCTAACCAGCTCCTTTTCCCCGAAATACAAGTCCGTTTGTCAAATTACTGCCATCCTACGCGGCTAATTTGGTGTTGATAACAAAAAAATCCATTTATCCGTGTTTAACACAACAAATTTTATCCGTTAATTTGTTTCCTTAATGTGACCATTATCCAATTTTAGTGAAAAATTAATAGTGGCAAATTGCTCTATGTTTGTAGGAAATTTCCTACACAGCATAGGAATACCTAAAAATATACGCCAACCCGAAGGAAAAATAAATCCATTCAAGCCTAAGAGGTAATTGAATTTACTTAAGTGCCGCGAAAAGAAAACTATCTTTATTGCTACAAACCTCCCACTTGTTGTACTTTTTTTTTATAATGCTTATTTAAAATCAAATAAATCTGCATGAAAGCATTGATACAAAGAGTTTCTCAAGCTCAGGTAAAAGTTAACAATCAAATAGTTGGTAATATTTCAGGTGGCATATTAGCATTTATCGGTGTTGAGCAAAATGATTGCCAAGAAAATGCCGAAAGACTTTTGCAAAAAATTGTTAACTATCGAATTTTTTCTGATGCACAGGGTAAGATGAATCTATCATTACTTGATATTCAAGCTGAACTGCTTCTTGTTTCACAATTTACCTTAGTGGCAAATACTCAAAAAGGGTTAAGACCTAGTTTTTCCAGTGCTGGCAATCCCGAATTAAGTGAAAATTTATACAATTATTTAATAACTCAAGCCAAAAAACTTGGAATCAAAGTCCAAACTGGAATTTTTGCAGCCAATATGCAGGTTTCTTTATCCAATGAAGGTCCTGTCACTTTTAATTTACAATCATAAACATTATGTCAAAAACTTACACCATTGCAACAGGCAATGAATACACCAGCAAAGCCGCAGCACAAATTTTAGACGAAGGTGGCAATGCTTATGATGCCATATTGGCGGCTTTATTCATGTCTTTTGTTAGTGAACCCTTGTTATCATCACCAGGTGGTGGTGGCTATTTATTAGCTCAACCCAACAAAGACAAGGCACTAATTTTTGATTTTTTTGCGCAAACTCCTTTTAGTAAGGACGTGGTGGAAAAAGATTTCTACCCTATCATTGGTAATTTTGGAGCCACACAACAAGAATTTCATATTGGCATGTCCTCGGTTGCCACTCCTGGTATTCCTGCGGGTATTTTTGCCATACACAATCAATTAGGCTCAATGGATTTAAAACAAATCGCAACTCCTGCCGTAAAAAAAGCACGCCAAGGAATAGAAGTCAATGCGATAGGGGCTGAAGTCATTAAAATATTAACACCTATACTAAAAAGTTCTTGCCATGCTCAGGCAATCTTTTCGACACCCCAAAACAGTCTTTTAAGAGAAGGAGATATTCAAAGCAATAAACACTTAGCAACTTTTTTAGAAAACCTTGCTAGCAATCCAATGGACTGGTTTTATTTTGATGCACCTGCCTTTGAAATTGTTAATGACATGAAGCATTATAATGGATTATTAAGGCAACAAGATTTTGAAAACTATCAGGTTAGCATTCGCGAACCCCTTTCATTGGAATTAAATAATTGGAAAATATTAACCAATGCTTATCCGACCACTGGGGGAAGGCTTATAACAGAGCAAATAAAGCACGCGCTGAATTCTTCTGCTCAAAGTGATGAACAAAAAATTATTGAAGCCATGATTAATGCGGATAAATTTAAAAATAAGGATACTTTTCAAAGTTCCAAAGGCACCACACACATGAGTGTGATTGATGCCGATAATAATGTGGCTAGCATGACGGTTTCCAACGGTGAAGGCAGTGGCTATGTGGTACCCAATAGTGGATTTATGTTAAACAACTTTTTAGGCGAAGAAGACATAAACACCAGTGGTTTTTTTAATTTTAAAGAAAACACTCGCATGGCATCCATGATGTCGCCCACAATTATAGCCAACAGCACGGATAAAATTGCGCTCGGTACGGGAGGATCAAACCGAATAAAAACTGCCCTTTTTCAAGTCATTTGGCACATCATTGCCAATAACAACACCTTAGATCAAGCCATCAATGCCCCACGCTTTCATTATGAAAATGGTGTTTTAGATATGGAGCTCGGGATAAACAAAGAAGATGTTATTCCCTTAAATTTGCCCTTTGAAGATACTGTATCATGGTTACATCGCAGCCTGTACTTTGGAGGCGTTAATGCGGTACAACATGGAAACAAAAACTTAGCCATCGGCGATAGTCGCCGAAATGGGTTTGGAATAGTTAAAAACTACTCTTGAAAATAACCGTCCTCATCTAAAGCAGGGTAGGCTTCATTTTTCTCTCGAAACATACGCGCAATCCGTGGATAGCTCCATTCAAACAACAGTTTATTATACCGTTCATCAGGCATTGCACGCTTATTGTACAAACCCGCAGCTAAACGTTGTTGCTGCGCTTCAAACAAAATTACGGCACAGGCAACCGATACATTTAATGAGGCTATCATGCCATGCATAGGCACTATAATGTGTTTATCGACAATTCTTGCTGTTTCATCACTGATGCCTTTAAGCTCTGTGCCCATGACGATAGCCGTTGGAATGGTGTAATCTATTTTACGATAATCGATGGCTTGGTCAGAAAAATGTGCTGCCAGTAACTGATAGCCTTTGGCTTTATACTCTTTAGCTACAGTAGTAAATTTATCGTATTTATGCGCCTCAACCCATTTCTGTGAGCCCTTGGCATAATAGTTTAATTGCCGATAACCTTTTGTTACTGGCACATATTGCACGTCTTGAATGCCCACAGCGTCACAGGTTCTTACAATCGCATTAAAGTTATGTGGCTTGTGAATGTTGTCCATAATAACGGTTAAATCCATTTGCCTATTGTGTAAAACCTGTTTGATTTTATTGTATCTTTCGGGTGTCATCGTCAATTATTGCCTTGTTATTTAATTAATTTTAGTTAATTTCTTGCATTAAGAACATTCTCTATGTTATTGTTATTCCAAGTTAAAAATGCCCTTAAATAATAATTATAAAAAATTACCTCGATTTGAAGCCGAACAGCTTATGTTCGGCTTTTTTATTTCTCTAATTTAGTCCAAAATTGCATTGTATCACACAGGCAAGATTCTAATTTTGATAAAAACAACACTTTTACCAAATGAATTAAAAGATTGTGTTGACATCACATTAATCTTCACTAATATAAGAAGCATGAACATGAATTTAACAACATTACATCGCCATCACCGCCATTTTCTTTTCGACGGTGCTTGCTGATATGCGTTAAATAAAACATTCAACACAATACAAAAGCCCCGTTAGATTAACCTCAACGGGGCTTTTTTTATGGCAAAACTTATGAGAAACAACATGAAAATAAAAATGGCAATACCCAAAGGTAAACTGCAAATAGAGATAGTCAAGCTTCTGGAAGAAATTGGCTTGTCTTTTAAAAGCAATGAGCGTAATTACCGCCCCATTTGTTCCGATGCTCGTTTTGAGATTAAATTATTAAAATCACAAAATATTCCAAAATTAGTCGAACTTGAACAACACGATATAGGTTTTGCTGGGCTGGATTGGATTGCCGAACAGCAAGCCGATGTGCAGGTGTTGAAGTCTTTGGGATTTAATCCTGTTGAAATTGTGGCGTGTATTCCAGATGATTGGGATTATGCTGATTTGAAAAAACGCAAAATTATTGTTGCTACCGAATACAAAACATTAAGCGATAAATTCCTGAGCGACAATGGTTTTGATTACCAACTCATTCGCTCTTATGGTGCAACCGAAGTGTTTCCGCCTGAGGATGCCGATATGATTATCGACAACACCAGCACCGGCACCACAATTTTAGCCAATCACTTGAAAATTGTCGATACGATTTACACCAGCAACACCCAGTTTTTTGCCAATCAAGCCTGTTTAGATGACCCTAAGAAAAAGGCGATTATTGATGACATGTTGGTGTTAATGAACGGTGTGCTCAATGGTCGCAAACGTGTGTTATTGGAAATGAATTGCGATGAAGCCAATATTGAAGCAGTGGTCAATTTATTGCCAGCCATGCGTGCGCCAACAGTTGCCAAACTTTATAATAGCAAGGATTATGCCGTGCGGGCAGCCGTGAAAAAGAGCGAAGTAAAATCATTAATCCCCAAATTGATAAAAGTTGGAGCGATTGATATTTTAGAAATACCGATTAGAAAGGCAATTTAGAGGGCGATACCATGCTAAAACTTGATTTCAATGAACGTGCCGATTCCATTCCTAACTGGTTAAAAGACTTTAACTTGGACACATCGCAACTGTGGAAATACCCCAATCGAGTCGAAGTGGAAGAATTAATTGCTCAAAACCTAAATTGTGAAACGGATAATATCTTCTTATCCAATGGCGGCGATGAATCCATCGACTTGTTGTTTAAAATGTGCAAATTAAACCAGCAATCCATCCTTTTGCCACTACCTGCTTTTAGTCAATACACGCACCAATTGCGAATTTGGGGCATTGAACACAGCACCATTGAAAGCTTGGATAATTTATCCATTGATTTAGAAGCAACAGCCCTAAATATGCAGCCCAATCAATGGTTGATTATCACCCGACCCAACAACCCAACAGGCGAATGCATAAACGAAGAGGATTTAATCAATTTAATTGAAATTGCACAAGCCATAGGCACAAAGGTATTTTTAGATGAAGCTTACGTTGAATTTTTTCTTGAAAACTCAAAACTGAATTATGCCTTAAATTACCATAATGTCATTTCACTGCGAACTTTCTCAAAAGCCTATGGTTTGGCAGGTGCTCGTTTGGGTTACTTGGTCGGCAATAGCGTTTTAATCAACCAGTTTAAAAAAATAGCCCCACCCTTTAATGTCAATCATTTAAGTTTGCAAATGGCGAAACATGCCTTAAAAAACACCAATGAAGTGGCACGCTATTGCAAAGTGATAGCCATTAATCGTCAACTGGTTTATGGATTTCTCAAAACCTGCGGCATCGAAGTTTTTGATGGCAAAGGCAATTTTTTGTTGTTCAAGTTGTCGCCCAAGAAAAAAATATTGCTGAGTTTATATCTGGGAAAATTAGGCATACAAATCAAAACCACTTTAGAGGATTTGCCTGATTATGTCCGCATCACCATTCCTGAAAACATAACACTGTTATTTGATGCTTTACAAACAGTTTTCAAACCTGAAATCATTGGCTTTGATATGGATGGTGTGTTGATTGATACCTCAAAATCTTATGACCAATGCATTATGGAAACCGTGTATTATTTCACCAAAATACGTATAAATAACGACAAAATCGCCGAACTTCGCTCAAAAGGCGGCTTTAATAATGATTGGGATTTAACGCAGGGACTGGTTAATCAACTAAATTTTGATAGTGATTTAAATAAAATCATCACTAAATTTCAAGAATACTACCAAACCAATAAGCACAACGAAATCAACTTATTGCAAAATGATAAATTATTCAACAATGATTACACCACCGCCATCATCACTGGCAGACCAAAGCTTGAAGCAAATGAAGGCATCAAACAATTAGGCATTAAACCCAACCACCTCATTTCTGCCGATGATGTCAGCCATCAAAAACCCTCGCCTGAGGGCATAAATTGGATCAAAAAAGAAAGTAAAAAATCACGCATGTGGTTTTGTGGCGATACCGTCGATGATATGCAAGCAGGATTGGCTGGTGATTGCCTGTGTATTGGTATTGGCACAGATGCCGAAAATCTCTATGCCGCAGGTGCTGATATTGTCCTAGCAAACATCAATCAACTCGAAGAACTCTTATGATAACAATTAACCGTAAAACCAAAGAAACAAACATAGAATTGACGCTCAGTGTTAACAGTCAAAACCCGCAAGTCACTATTGATACAGGCTTGCCATTTTTTGACCACATGCTGGATCAACTGGCATCCCACGGTGCTTGGGATTTAAACATAAAAATGACGGCTGATTTAATAGTGGATGACCACCACGGCATCGAAGATGTGGCGATTTGTTTGGGTAAAGCATTGTACAAAGCATGGAAATCCCAAACCAATAAAAGATATGGTCAACGGTTGTTGCCCATGGATGAAAGCCTCAGCATGGTGGCTGTGGATTTGTGCGGACGTGGTTATTGCGTGACCAATTTGCCTTTCACCATGGAACAATTGGGTGGCATTAGTACCGAAATGTGGCAGCATTTTTTCTACACTTTTGCCATTAACGCACAAATCAATCTACATATTGACAACCGCTATTTCAGCAACAATCACCACTTGATTGAAGGAGCTTTCAAAGGCGTTGCTTATGCGTTAAAAGAAGCCTTATTGCCAAACCAAACCAGCACAACCACCAAAGGTGTGTTGTGAAAGCAGGAATAATCAATTTAAACTCGGGCAACTTATTGAGTATTGTTTCTGCCGTAGAAAAATGCGGATGTGAAACAAGGGTTATCACCAAACCCGATGCAAACTTTGATGTCTTAGTGATGCCCGGACAAGGGCGATTTGGTTTTGTTTGTGAACAGTTAAATCAAAACAACTGGCGTGAGTTCATCCTTGATTGGATTGCTCAAGGCAAAAGATTTATTGGTATTTGTGTCGGTATGCAAGTGTTGTTTGAAAAAAGTTTGGAAGATGAAACGGCTCAAGGCTTAGCTGTTTTCAAAGGCTCAATTGAAAAGCTTAAACACCCAAAGACCCCAATGGTCGGTTGGGCACAATTGGATTCAGCAGATACATTTTATCAAAACCAATTTGTTTATTTTGTTAATTCTTACGGATTACCCGAAAGTGACTATTGTGTGGCAGCAGTTAATTACGGTGAACAATTTTGTGCCATTGTACAAAAAGACAACGTTACGGGCTTTCAATTTCATCCAGAAAAATCAGGTCACTACGGTTTGGAGGTTTTGCAAAGATGTTTGGCTTAGATGATTATTTTTTTTACCACAGAGAACACAGAGCTCACAGAGAATTTTTTTCTCTGTGCCCTCTGTGGTTAGTTGACAATCTAATAGTTGAAGAATATTTTCATTCCTGTCAATGCATGAATGATGGAGGAAGTGTTCTATGTCCTTAGTTCCAAGAATTATTCCGTGCTTAGATGTTGCTAACGGTCGGGTAGTCAAGGGCACAAATTTTAAACAATTACTCGATATGGGTGACCCTATAGAATTGGCGTTAAAATACGAAACCCAAGGAGCGGATGAAATCGTATTTTTAGACATAAAAGCCAGCGTCGATAAGCAGGCCTCAGCACTTGCCATGATAAAAAAAGTTGCCATGACTCTATCGATTCCTTTTACTGTCGGTGGCGGCATCAAACAATTATCTGATGTCGATAAATTTTTTGATGCGGGAGCCGATAAAGTGACTTTGAATACCGCTGCGGTTGAAAATCCACAATTAATCAACCAAATTGCCAATAAATACGGCTCACAAAGCCTTATTATTGCTATTGATGTCAACCATGAAAGCAATGGCGATTTGGCAATTTACACCCACGGTGGTTCCAAACGGGTGAAAAAACCTTACGCAAACTGGATAAATGAAGTGGTAGAACGCGGAGCAGGAGAAATCTTAATGACTGCCATGCACAAAGACGGCACAGGTTCAGGCTTTGATTTGGATTTGCTCAAACAAGCGGATTTTCCTCTGCCTATTATTGCCTCAGGCGGTGCAAACAAGCCAAAAGACTTTTTGGATGCCATTAACGCTGGTGCCGATGCTGTGTTAGCAGCGGGTATTTTTCACCGCAATGAATTCACAGTAGCCGATGTTAAAAATTATTTAATCAACAACAAAATAAAAATGAGAATATAACCATGTTAATCCCATCCATTGATTTACTCGACGGCAAAGCCGTACAATTACAACAAGGGCAAGCCGATAAAAAGATAGTTGAAAAAGACGATGTCTTTGCCTTGTTAGAAGAATTTTCGCTTTATGGCGAAGTGGCAATCATTGACTTAAATGCTGCCATGGGCACGGGCAGCAATCAAGAATTGATTGAACAAATGTTACGGCAAAAACCGTGCCGAGTGGGCGGTGGCATACGTGATTTGCAAACTGCCAAAGCTTATTTGGCAGCAGGGGCAACCAAAATCATTTTGGGCACTTCGGCAAGTGCAGATTTTGTAAAAAAATTGCCGAAAAATTCACTGATTTTTGCCATTGATGCCAAGGGCGATTACCTCACCACACATGGCTGGCAACAAACAGCGGATGCAAAGATTGTTGATATTATTCCAAAATTAGCCAAAAATTGTGGAGAGTTTCTCTACACCCAAGTCAAAAATGAAGGCATGATGGGCGGAATTGATAAGATCAGAATTGAGCAAGTCATTAAAGCTTCACCTATACCTGTGACGGTAGCTGGTGGCATTTCCAGTTACCAAGATTTACAATGGATAAACAACAAAGGAGCAAACTCACAAATTGGCATGGCGATTTATTCAGGAGCGATGCAATTGGATAAAGCTTTTATGAGTTTGCTTGATTTTGACAAAATGGACTTAATTCCGACCATTGCTCAAGACGCCAAAACAGGCAAAGTTTTGATGATGGCGTATTCCACTAAAGAATCTTTGCAATTGGCATTATCGCAAAGAACTGGTACGTATTTTTCACGTTCACGCCAAGAATTATGGACCAAAGGCTTAACCAGTGGCAATACACAAAAACTAGTGCATGTGGATGTCGATTGCGATGGTGACACACTATTATTTCAAGTCGAACAAGACGGCAACGCCTGTCACTTTGAACGCTACAGTTGTTTTGCCAGCCAAACCAAAAATTATTCGCTCAACTATTTGGATGAAATCTTTGAAACGCGTCTTGCTGAGGTCAATGATAAGCCTTCGTTCACTCAGCAATTATTTGCTAGTCAAGATTTGCAAATCGAAAAACTGGAAGAAGAATGCCAAGAATTGATTGAAGCCACCGAGCACAACCACGTGCGCTGGGAAGCGGCTGATTTGTTATTTTTTACCCTCGTCATGGCAAAAGCCAAAGGCGTGAGCATCAGCGAAATTATCAATGATTTAAGGAGCAGAAACAATGAACGATAAAATCATTCAGGCCAAAGACTTCAAACGAGCGGAATTAAAAGACAACCAACACATTAAAAAGACGGTTGGCGAAATATTAAACGACATTCGCACAAATGGTGACAAAGCAGTCGATAGCTGGAGCCAGAAGATTGATGGACAAAAAGGCACACTCATAACCCTCGAAGCTTTTGCCGATTACGGCTTAAAACCCGAACTTTCCCAAGCCATCCAAAGTGCCCATAAACGCATCAAGGCTTTTTGTGAGTTTCAAGCAAAAGACCTCAAAAACGACACATTTACCGACGCTTTCGGAGAATTTGGCTACAAATACCAAGCAATTGAACGAATTGGGGCATATATCCCAGGAGGGCGATTTCCGCTGATTTCCACCGCTTTAATGACCATAACACCAGCTAAAGTCGCAAGTTGTGTTGATATTATTGCTTGCTCACCTTCCAACCATCCCGCTTTATTGGCTGCGGCTTCATTGGCCGGAGCAACTCAATTTTTACACTTGGGTGGTGCTCAAGCCATAGGAGCTTTAAGTTATGGCTTTGGTAAAATTAATGCGGTCAATATGATTGTCGGCCCAGGTAATGCTTATGTCAATGAAGCCAAAGCCCAAGTGCAACACCGCACCAAAATAGATACTTTGGCAGGTCCAAGTGAGCTATTGATTTACACCGAAAACCTGCAAAACCCCGAATGGATAATGTTCGATGCCTTAGCACAAGCCGAACACGACCCCAATGCCATCAGCTTGGTTGTCAGCACATCGCTACAGCTGTTAGAAAATCTTTACACCCGTACAAACGCCCATGCGGCGGGACAAAGCTTGATTGAAAACCACCAAATCCTGTTTATTCAATGCGAAAACTACGCCCAAGCGATAGACTTAATCAACAATTATGCACCCGAACATTTATTGGTAACTGACAGCAATTGCGACATGGATGTGTTCACTAATTACGGCTCATTATTTATCGGCGAAAACTCAGCGGTCGCTTTTGGCGATTATTGCACCGGCCCCAATCACACCTTGCCAACCAACGCAGCAGGCAAAAATTCAGGCGGTTTAAGTGTTCATCAGTTTTTAAAAGTGTTATCGACCCAGAAGGTCAGCAACAAAGGACGAATTGAATTTGCCAAAACTTCAAGTATTTTGGCGCAAGCAGAAGGACTGGTGTTTCATCAGAAAAGTGCGGAGCTTAGGAAGAACTAACCCGTAATAAATAATGGATTTTTTTACTTAACTCGTGAAATGAGTAAAAAATTTCAATTAGCGATTTATTTGGTTCATTTTTTGCTTTGACTGGAGACTTTATCATTCTTTTTTCCATCATCCCAAGGTTATGCAACTACCTCTATTGTTAAAAATAAGTAAAATTATGTATTGTGGCCAATAAATTTAACGCAATAAACAATATAAGTACGGCTCTTGAATACTTTAAGGATAAGGCTGAAAAACATGAGGCTGCAAAAAATTGCAAAGATTTACCAAAAAAGACGCCTGTCTTGATACCAAAATGCAAGGCAAGCCATTGGATTACTGCATTGGCTTCAAATTCTATTCCATCCTGGTTCATAAATGCCACAGTGCTTAAAAAATCTAAAATTTCAGATAATATCAATAACAGCCAAAAAATTCTGTTGGTTTTAAATGAATTAATAAGGTTTTGTTGGAGTGGTATTTCTTGCTCTAGTATCTTCATTTTTTCAGTATATCACAGGAAAATTGAGTGGTTACAAATTGAATAGCCTGAAATGACATCTATTCATCATTCAATCTTAGCGAAAGCATCAGCTATTGATAATATCCAATGGAGGAGTTGTAGGGTGGGCTTGCCCACCAGGTTTAATACTGATTAATTATCGAGTCAACGGTAAACACAGCTGGTGGGCAAGCCCACCCTACGACAATGAGTTACAAATGATTAGTGAGCTAACTTTGTTGAAAAAAGAACTCACAAGGAAGCTTATTACGAAGATTTTGCAATATCAAAAGGCTGACAAGTTGTTCCCTGATGAAACACCATTTGCCATTTCCCTGCTGTTTTTTTCCAAAGTGAATTGCGTTGTGAGTAAGTAATTTTTTTATCGTTTTGTCGTTTAACTGATGCTTTGTAAATTAATTGGACGAGGTTTTCACTCAATATTCTTAACTGGTAATCTTGCAGTGTGAACTCTGGTGTTTCTTCATTTGGAATACGCATCAATGCCTGTGATTTATTGTAGGGTATGCCAGTGCTTGGAATTTCTAAAAAATCATCGGCTAAAAGTCTATTGAGTTGCTGTTTGGATGAGCGAATTTCAGGCTTTAATAAAGACAGTTCGAGTTCAATGATTGTTTCTTCAAGCATTTTCATTTATTTAGTATTAACCCTGCTAGATATTACCGCTCAATTTATGCAGCATAAGAAATTTTAGGATGCTTAAAATAAGATATCACTCTTTGCGGTTGATTTTGTATATCCGTCATGTGTTTTTGCATCTTAATTT
>Ga0256840_1002118_pt1 | contig 17759 bp, 14 predicted proteins | sample 355202metaG_FD_185969 | JGI IMG/M metagenome (GOLD analysis project Ga0256840, IMG submission 185969) | Hydrothermal vent microbial communities from Mid Atlantic Ridge, Atlantic Ocean - 355-202 | ecosystem: Environmental > Aquatic > Marine > Hydrothermal vents | place: Atlantic Ocean: Mid... | reverse complement strand
GCTATATTTAAGACCATTGTCTACAAGATTTTTCAATGCAATAGATAAATAATATAAATCAGCATATAATTTAAAATTGCTTTTAATTGTAATATTAATTTTTTCTTCATCATTAATATAAAGTTTTCCCAAAGCTTCCGTAATCAATGTTTCTACTTCAAATGTCTCTTTTTTTAAAGATGTGGAACGCAATTTTTCTAGTTCTATCAGCTCTGTAGTTAAAATATCTATATCAGTAAATATTTTTTCAATGTACTCTTTTTCTTCATTATCTGGCATTTTTTCAAGAACAAATTTTCCTTTAGAAATGGGTGTTTTAAGTTCATGCCCTATATTTCTCAAAAGTTCTTCTCTTGTGACAATTAAATCTTCAACTTTTTCTGCCATCATATTGAAGGATTCACCTAGTAAAGCTATTTCTTTTGTTGTGTCAATTTCAATTCTAGTATGAAAACTTCCTGTTGCAAATTTTTTTATTTCTTCTGAGATTTTTTTAAGAGGAGAGAGTAAATTTATGATATAAATAAACATTAGAATAAGTACCAAAATATTAAATAGCGTAAGTATCTTTAATATATCAGTATCTTTTAGCAACTCAGGATTTGTTTCTACAAATAACAAAGTTTCCTCTAAATATTTTATTTCTAAAAATATTTTAGAGCTATTTTTTAAGATTTTGATATAACCGAAACTATGTCTTTTATCATAAATAATTGTATATTTATTGTCTAATTCTAAAGGTTTTATTTTTTTTAAATGATATTTTTTATGTATTTTTTCAAGTTTTCTAGAATCATTTATAGACAATATAAGCTCTTTTGCAATTTCCAAGAATCTGTTTTTATTTAAACTATCTGATTTTTTCTCATTTATACTATTTGCATAAATACCAATAAATAGTACAAGACTACAACAAATAATAAATAGAATTGTGATTTTTTTTAATATAGACACATCTATCCTATAAATTTATATCCAAAACCCCAGATGGATTTTATGAACTTAGGATTTTTAGAATCATCTCCAATCTTATAACGAATGTTGCTTATATGCATATCGATAGCCCTGTTGCCTGCATCATGTGATAAGGAGGTTGCATTTGTTATCTGTTCTCTTGATATCACCACATTAGCATTTTGTATTAAAAAAACAAAAATTTCAAATTCTACTTTGGTAAGTTCTATATCAAAATTATCTATAGATATGGAGTTATTTTCTTTATTGATAGTAAAATCAAAAAGCTTAATCTCTTTGCTTTGGCAATATCGTTTCAATATTGATTCAATCTTTAAAATTAGTTCTCTTGGCTCATATGGTTTAGCTAGATAATCATCGGCACCTATTTCATAACCAAATATTTTGTTTCCTATATCAGCTCTTGCAGAAGATATAATCACTGGTATATCATGTATTTTTTTTGCTTTTTTTAAAAAATCAAATCCATCCATCTCAGGAAGCATCAAATCAATTATTAACAAATCGTATGTATTGTTTGTAGATAATTCGTCTAATGCATATAAGGGATTAGAAAAAGATGTGCAGTTATAACCATACCTTTCTAAATACTCATGAATGAATTTTTGCATCTCTAAATCATCTTCAAGTAAAAGAATTTTTTTATTCAACCCTCCACTCCTCTAAAAAATATAGAAAGGCTTCTTTTTGATTATCATCTAATATTTTAAAAATTTTATCAAAGAAATTTGTTTCTATTGCCAGTCCTTTTTTTTGCATATCACTTTTTATGGAGAAGTAAAAGTCTTTATCGAAATTCTTACTTTTAATATAGTTTTTAATCAAAATTTCTTTTTCTTTTTTGTAATCATTAAATTCTAATAATGTTTTTTTGTAATCAATTAATATCTTATTTATTTTGTTATTTTGCTCTACTGTAAGTTCTAAACAGCTCAAATCCCTAGGAGTATGATTTTTTAGGTATTCTAAGGTTATAGCATGCTCAGCTTGCAGACTTAATATAATAGTAAGTAACAAAAATATCGTTTTAATAATAACTCCTTTGGAGAGAGTATACCATAGTCTTCATAACCTTAAAGACTATGGTACAAATCAAAAAGTTTAATGTGCTTTTTTCATTGTATTAGCTAGTGATTTATTATTTAGAGTAAAAGAAGGAAATCTCTTTTTTACATATAAACTATGACAACTAACACATGATTCGGTCATTTTATAAGTGTAGAAGTTCACTAAAACAGCATCTTTTTTTCTTGCAGCAGATGCTAATTCTTTAGCGTAATTGTGAAGTTTTTTATCTAGCTTTATAAAATCTTTTGGGATTTTAGTTTTTATCTCTTTAACTTGGTCTTTTGTAATATTTTGTTTCAAAATAAAACTTTTATGTATTTGCATTGCCACTTTTTCAATATCATTATATTTGCCTGTGATAGTATAAGAAAAGATATCTTTCATTCCTTTTTCTATTCCCAACATCTCTTTACTCAATAAAGTTCTTAGACCTGGAGAAAGTTCTTCTACCCCTTGTTTTACATTGCCCGCAGACATACTAGATGATAGCACTGTTAGCATTGTAATTAATGCTATTTTTTTAAAAGATTTTTTCATTTTATCCCTTTTGAATTTTGATATTGAAAGTATAAAACGAATTTGTAAATATTGTGTCTAACATCTATTTACAATTTCTTTACAAAGATATTATCAATTTTTTTGCTTGACTTTATTTTTTTTGAGTATAATAAGCTTTTATTATTTAGGATTATTATGAATAAAAGCTTATTAACCGATATATTTAGTTTAGTTTTGATTGGGCTCTCTTTTGTCTTGATTGCTCCATATCAAAACGCAGTTCTTTTTACAGGCTTATTTGCACTCTCGGGTGCCTTAACAAATCAAATAGCAATACATATGCTTTTTGAAAAAGTTCCTTTTCTTTATGGAAGTGGTGTTATTCTTCTTCGATTTGAAGCTTTTAAAACTTCTATAAAAGAGCTGATGATGAATCAGTTTTTTACAAAAGAGCAACTAAGTGACTTTTTTGCAAAAGAAGAAAAAAAGCTAGATTTAACTCCTGTCATAGAAAATGCAGATTTTTCTCCAGCTTATGATGCACTTACAAAAACTGCTATGGAATCACAATTTGGTAGTATGCTAGGTATGTTTGGTGGAGAAAAAGCACTTGAAACTATGCGTGAACCATTTACAAACAAGCTCAAAATTGCAGTGATTACCATAGCAAATAGTGATTCATTCAATGACCAAATCAAACTACACTTACAAGACTCATCACTAAGCGATGATATGCTTTCCTCGATAGAAACCGTAATTGATGCTAGACTTGAAGAACTTACGCCTGTAATGGTTAAAGAAATAATTCAAACTTTTATGAAAAAGCACCTTGGTTGGCTTGTCGTATGGGGTGGCTTTTTTGGAGGACTTATAGGACTAATTTCTTCATTTGTACTGTAGGTTAGTTAAGCAAAAGAACAATCAAAACCATATTTATTAGTGTCATGACTGTAAATCCAATTCTATACATGAGTACGGGTGATTTTTCTATGAGAGTAGCATTTTCATCAAAATATGGCTTAACATTTTTAGGTGATGAAATCTCATAATCCATTTCTGTATAGTGTGCATATCTTCTCGATTCTTTTATAGCGATTGCTCTAAGTATAACACTATCTAGCCAATCTGGGATATTGGAGTTAAATTTACTTGGCTTTTTTGCTTCTTTAAATGATGGAGATTGAAATGGCTCTATCTCACCATAAGGATACTTGTTTGTAAGCGCGTAATACAAGGTAACTCCTATGGAGAAAAGTTCACTAGTTTCACTTATGGATTCATCTTTAAATCTTTGAGGGGATAAAAAGCTTGGCGTTCCTGCTTTTGAATTGGTAGAAAAAATCTCTGTAATATTTCCAAAGTCTATGATTTTGAACTTGATATTTTCATTTTCATCTTTTTGGACTATGATATTGTGAGGTTTTATATCTCCATTTACTAAATCTTTTTTCAATAAGTATTGAGACATTACAAGTAGTGTTTTTGCCAATTCAACACAATCGTCTATAGATAGTTTTTTATATTTTAGATAAGAGTATAGATTTTCACCATCTAAAAATCTCATGACAAAGTATCTCATCGTTCTATCTTTAGGGATTACAGCTCTTGGAAAAATATCTATTTTCAATCTTTTTGCATTCCAAGCTTCTTTTACAAACAAATCTAGCACATCGTTGTCATCTACAGCTTCAATTGGTGCAAATTTCAAAACATATTGTTTGGTTTTTTTTCTACAAAGCCAAGTTCTATTGTTTTGTATCAAAGATTTTTCCAAGATATAGCCGTCTACTGTTTGTCCTACTTTTAAAGTTTCTGGTATTTGTAGTTCTTGTTTTTTAAGTACTTCTTTCTCATCTACTTGTAGCACTTCTAATATGACGGCTGTTGTGTCATCTGCTAAGTTGTCTTTTACGCTTTTGCTAGCTTTTTTAACAATAAAATTTGCACCATTTGATATATTGTTTTGTAAGATTTCATCACTCATTATGTTGTGTAGGCCATCACTGCAAAGTAGTATTTTATCGTCTTTTTGAATTATATTTTCAAAATAAAATATTTTTACACTCTCTTCAATACCAATGGCTCCAGTTAAAACATTTTCATACCCTTTTTCGTCCATAGTATGATCTTTTGATAGCTGAGTTAAACTCTCATCTCTTTGAAGATAAATTCTACTATCTCCTACATTTGCACCATATAGTTTATTGCCCTCTATTATGACGATTGCAAGAGTAGTAACAAGCTCACTTCTTTCATAGTTTATTTGAGATTCTTTATATAAGATAGAGTTTATTGACTTTATAAATGTATTCAATGATTTTTCTATTGACCATAGTTTTGGACGGATTTTAAAGTTGTTTATGAGATATTTGGTAGTTCTTCTAGCAGCCTCTGCTCCTTCTTCTGCACTACCAACACCATCACAAACGATGGCAATCGTTAGATTGCCAATGGTCATAACATCATAAAAGTCATCACCAGTTAACTCTTTTCCCTTAGCCAATGAAAAGCCTGATAATTTTATATTTTTATATAACATTGCATGTTCCCACTTTTAAATTCTACCGCCTGCTTGAACTCCCCATGTAGTTCTCCATCTAGTCTTTACAAAACTTATACCAACTAAGGCAACAATAACAACTGCTGCAAATATCATAAATCCAGCACTATAGCCGTCAAAAGCACCTTTGCTCCATCCAAGAGTTTTTATAAGTGCTGTACCACCAAGACCGCCAGCAGCACCGATAATACCTGTCATAATCCCTATATCTCTACCAAATCTCTGCGGAACTAGTTGAAAAACTGCACCATTTGCCATACCTAAGTTTGCCATAATCAGGAAAAGTACGATTATTGCCACACTAAAAGGTAGTATTATAGTTGCATTTAAAAGTGCCAATAATGCAACAGCACCAAAAAATATATATAAAGATTTAATCCCACCAAGCTTATCAGCAACTGCACCACCAACAGGACGAAGAACAGCACCTGCAAAGATAGTCAATGCTCCAAAATAACCAGCAATTACTTTTACATTTGGCTCATCAAATATATTTAGTCCAAATGAAGACATATCTGCTTGATAAGTATTCATAAGATAGACTTTCATATACCCTGCAAATCCAACAAAACCACCGAAAGAAACTGCATAGAAAAGATTGAACCACCATGTATCTTTATCTTTAAGTAGTTTACCATAATCTTTTAATTTTTTTGGACGAGGTGCATATACTTCTGCAGGAGCATCTTTAGCCATAAATATGTATGCTACAAATATGACAGTCGATAAAACTGCACCTACTAGAAATACGGATTGCCAGCCCCATATCTGTGCTATTTTAGGTGCGAAAAGAAAGTCTATAACTACACCTATGTTGCCTGCTCCTGCTATACCCAAAACTATACCTTGCAACTTTGGCGGATACCATTGACCTGCTTGTGGAAGGGCAACAGCAAATGATGCACCTGCAAAACCTAAGCCAACAGCAACTACTAGAAGTTCATCATAAGATATACTCGTACCTCTAAAATATGCATAAAACAAAACACTTATAACTATGGCTTGACTTACAAGAGCAGTTTTTTTAGCTCCAAATTTATCTACACTAAATCCCAATAAAATTCTAAGTAAAGCGCCAGCAAGAATAGGAATAGAAAGAAGAGTTGCTTTTTGACCTGCACTCATCATAAATCCTCCTACTGCTAATGCTTCAGTAATTTCTGTTGAAATTGGCCCAAGCATTGTCCACACCATAAAACTAAAATCAAAATATAAAAATGCTGCAAAAAGTGTCTTAGCATCTCCTTGCCCTTTCAAGGCCTTAAATCCTGCCATGCTTTTCCTTTTTTTATTAAACTTTCAATATTATATAATAAAATATTTTGATATTATTCATATTACTGATTAAAGATTAACCATGCATATGATTATTATTTCATTCTTTATTGTTATACTGTCAGCACAATTATGTAAGGAATTAGTTTTATGAAAACAATATGTGGGTATTGCGGTGTTGGTTGTGGTTTAGAATTTAAAAACAATAAACTCGTTGGTCAATCAAGTCATCCGAGTAACAAAGGACTGATTTGTGCAAAAGGTATTTCTCAACTGAGTACCATTAACTTGACATCAAGATTATTGAACCCACAAAATAGGGTAGATATAAACAAAGATTTTAGGACAACATCGTGGAAAGAGAGTATCTCTGCCATAGCTGAGGCGATTAAAAAAACAACTCCTAAAAAGGTTGCTTTTTATCTATCTGGTCAGCTCTTAACCGAGGACTATTATATAGCAAATAAACTAGGGAAAGGCTTTATAGGCACCAACAATGTTGATACGAACTCAAGAACTTGCATGTCTAGTGCTGTTGTTGGATACAAAAAGACATTTGGGATTGATTTTGTTCCACTTAGTATGAGTGATATTTTTGATGCAAATTTACTCATTCTTGCAGGTGCAAATACGGCAGAAGCACATGTTGTGTTTCACAATCAAATAAAAAAAGCAAAAAAAAGTGGTTTAAAAGTTGTGGTGATTGATCCTCGTTTTACAGATACGGCAAAGATTGCTGACCTATACCTACCTATCAAAGTAGGAAGTGACATAGACCTTTATAACTTGATTATGAAAAGATTAATAAACGAAGATAAGATTGATTTTGAATTTATAAAAGAGAAAACAAATGGCTTTGATGATTTAAAATCTAATCTAAAAGAGCTTGATAACTCAGAGATGTTTAGCCGAACAGGTTTGACTTCTATAGAATTTGAAAAATTTTATCAAATAATTGCAGAAAACGAGAAAATCATAACAGCATGGACTATGGGCATAAATCAAAGCGTGCAAGGTGTAGATAAAAACCTTGCTATTTTAACATTTCATCTCATAACTGGAACCATATACAAAGATGGCTGTGGTCCACTTTCTTTAACAGGTCAACCAAATGCTATGGGAGGCAGAGAAGTTGGTGGGTTATCTAGTATGTTAGCAGTTCATCTTGATTTTGATGATGAGTCCATAAAAAAAGTATCTAAGTTTTGGGATACAGATAAGATTTCACAAAAAAAAGGTTTATCAGCTACACAAATGCTAAAAGAAGACATAGATGTTTTGATAGTTTGTCATACAGATCCTTTGTACCAGTTGCCAGACAGAAATGCGGTCGAAGAGTCTTTGAAACACATTCCCCTAATAGTAGATATCAATGCTTATGATAATTCTGAAATATCCAAATTTGCTCACATAAGACTTCCTGCAGCTCCTTGGGGAGAAAAAGAGGGAACTCAAACAAATCTTGATAGAACAATCACAAAGCAGAAAAAACTTGTAAATTCATCTGGAGAGTGTAAGGCTGATTGGGAGATTTTCAAGCTCATAGCTCACGAACTTGGATTTGAGAAAGATTTTGATTTTGCAACTCCTAAAGATATATTTGATGAATACAAAGAGATGACTAGACTCAGTAAAGATGGGCATTTAAATATATATGAGTGTGACTATGGTAAGCTAGATGATGAGCCATTTAAGTGGGGAGAGCAGATCATAAAGGAAAAAGTATTTTTTACTAAAAATAAAAAAGCCAATATATATTTTGTTCAAAATCAACAAAAATCAGAAAAAACAGATGCTCAATATTCTCTGCTTCTCATCACTGGAAGAACAAGAGATCAGTGGCATAGTGGAACTAAAACCAACTATGTAGCTTCGCTTACAAAACATAAAACAAATACTTTTGTTGAAATAAATAGTAATGATGCTGATGCACTTGGCATAAAAATGAGTGATGAAGTAAAAGTCAGCACAAGAAGAGGCTCGTTGATTACAAAAGCCGTAGTTAGTGAGAAGATAAGAGAAGGAGTTGTGTTTATGCCTATTGGCGATAAAAATATAAACTATTTGACCCATGATATGTGCGACCCATTGAGTGAGCAACCAGATTATAACCATAATGCAACAAAAATAGAAAAATATAAAGGAAGATGAATGGAAATTTTAAAAAAAGCTTATGATAAAAGATCAGATAAAGTAAATAAAATAGAAAAAATGAAAAAACTTAGAAGTCCGCTTGAAGCATATGAGCAACTTGAAACTTATGCAAAAAATGGTTACGATTCTATTCTTGATGAAGATAAAAGTTTCTTTTTAAAGTGTTTCGGAATTTACGATAAAAAAGCAACTCCAAACGAGTTTATGATGAGGATTAGGATTTCAGGAGGGCAGTTAACTTACGAACAAGCTATGGTATTGGGCGAAGTTGCTAAAGAGTATGGGCAAGACCATATAGACCTTACAACAAGGGCTCAAGTTGAACTTCGTTTTTTAAACATAGAAAACATACCAACACTTCTAAAAAAACTAAATAGTGCAGGAATAACTTCTTATCAAACTGGAGTTGATAACTTTAGAGGTATTGTAACTGACCCACTCGACAAGCTAGGATTTGACAATATCTTACCTTCTTATGACATACTCGCAAAGATACAGTCTCATTTTTTGCACAATAAAGACTGGATAGCTACACTTCCAAGAAAATTCAATACTTCTATATCTGGTTCTATAACAAATAAATGTAATGTATATGGGCATGATTGTTGTTTTGTTTTAGCACAAAAAAATGGTCTCTATGGGTACAATATGTATCTTGGTGGAAAAGTTGGAAAAGTAGCTAAAAATGCAGATATATTTTTGAAAAACGAGGAAGAAGTTTTATGTGCATATAAAAGTATAACAGAATTATATAAAACTTATGGATTTAGAGACAATAGAAATAGAAATAGACTGTTTTTTCTTATAGAAAGTGTTGGCATAGAAGCTGTATCGGCTACTATAAGAGAGCATAGTGGTATGGATTTTTTGAGTGCGGGACATACTCTAACAACGATGGACAACTCAGATTCAGAACAAGGTAAAGTACCTTTAAAAGATGGTTCATTTGCTCTACATGTAATAGTTCCAGCAGGAGTGTTTAGTGGTAGTGATATGATAGAAGCTACAACACTTTCTAAAAAATATGGCGGAAGTGGAATCAGACTTGATATCGAACAAAACCTATACCTTATGAATGTAGATGAGAAAAAGTTGCCCACTTTGCTTGAAGAAGAGTTTTTCAGCAGATATAACAACATAGCTTCGCCTTATGAAAATCATCTCATAGCATGTGCAGGCGAAAAGCACTGTTCTTTTGGTGTCATACCGAACAAACCAGATGCCGTTGAAATGGCTCAATATTTGGCGAAAAAAGTTCCGTTGGATTGTGATAGCAAGATAAGGATGTATTGGTCAGGATGCGTTAAGGGTTGTGGTATTCATACTTTAGGAGACATAGGATTTGAAGGCTGCAAGGCAAAAGTAGATGGAGTTAATGAGTACGGGGTTCATATATTTTTGGGTGGTTATACTAGCGGAGAGTCTGTGGAGGGGCATAGTGTTCTAAAAACAGTTCCTCTTAGATTTGCTAGATTTTATGTTGAGTCTTTGGCATTGGAATATAAAAGAATGAAAAAAAGACATGAGAGTTTTGAAAATTTCTACAAAAGAGTTCTAGTCCATTATTCACACGCTGCTATTGGTTTTATGATGATTCTTCAAGCATATATTAGAAAGTATAATTTGGATATCAATATTGGATTTAAGGAAAATATTAGGACTGGTAAAAATGAAAATTTTGAGATTTTTGATATGGGAAGGGTTTTGCATAAAAGTTTAATGAAAGAAGAACCATACGCAATGTATGAAGATTTTACTCCAAAACCACTCAATAAGTTAGAAAAAATAAACGCCAAAAAACTCAATATAGATGATGATTTTGCACAAATGATATACGATATGTTGAAAGAAAAAAACAGAGCTATGGTATTCAGTGAGCTCCAAGAAGTTTTACTTGCTAAATAGCTTTATTCAAGACATCTAAAGCATTTTCTCTTTCTTTGTCTGTTTGTATCTGATTCCAACTAAGTTCTTCTTTCATCAAAGCAAGAACTTTATCCAGCATATCTTTAGCTGCTTCCAAATCAATCAAAGCAAGGCTTGACCTTCTTACTAAAAAATCCATAGGTTTTTTAACAAACTCTTTTTTGATGCAGTAGATTACTTCAGCATTGATATAAGAGTAGTCAGGATGCAACTTTTCTATTTTTGAAGAGCATTTTACTACATCTTTTGCTTTGTCACCATACATATGAATTAGGTGTTTAGAAATATCTTCATCTAGAGATGCTATAGAAAAATCAGCATTGAATTTTTCGCTTCCTAGCAGTTTTAGTTTTTTAGTTTTGCATTTTTTGTTTTCCAAATCAAACTCAGATATGACAAAATCAACAGTTTCTTCAGCCATTTTTCTATATGTCGTCCATTTACCACCGATAATACTAACTAGACCAGAATCAGCCTGCGTGATTAGGTGTTCTCTAACTATACTTGAAGTTGAAGCATTTGTTGGAGGAGCGACTAACGGTCTTATACCACACCAAGAGGACAAGATGTCTTTTTTTGTAATCTTTAAATCAAAATATATTTCTAAATGTTTAAGTAAGTATTCAACATCTTTTTCATCAACTTTAGGATGTTCATTTAGTTTTGTTGGCTCATCCGTAGTTCCAACTAGGCATTTTCCCATCCAAGGCAATATAAACAAAACTCTACCATCTTGTGTTTTTGGTATCATCAATCCTTCTTTTGAAGGAAGGTATTTTTTATCTAAAACAATATGAATACCAGAACTCAAATCAAGCATCTTTTTTGCATTTTTATCATCTAGAAGCCTCACTTTGTCAGAAAAAGCTCCTGTTGCATTGATGATTATAGGTGCATAAAAACTACATTCCTTGTTGCTTATAGTGTCTTTTACTTTTATACCAGATATTTTTTCGTCTTTATATATAAATCCATTTACCTCATGATAGTTCTTACATGTAGCGCCATATTTTTCAGCAGTTTGTAAAATAGATATAATTAATCTTGCGTCATTAAAACTGCCATCATAGTACTTTACACCACCAACAAGACCTTTTTTCTTAATAACAGGAAAACTTTTAATCATCTTTTTCTTTGAAACCATAGAACTTCTTCCTAATCCTCTTTTTCCTGAAACTAAATCATACATAGTAAGACCAGCAAACATATATGGTAGTTCCCAAAGTTTATATATAGGTGTAACAAGAGTGAGACGAGAACACAAATGAGGGGCATTTTTTAAAAGTCTTGACCTCTCTTTTAGTCCTTCTTTGACTAGATTAAATTGGTCAATATCTAGTTTTTTAACAGCAGCCTCAAGATATCTAACTCCACCATGAACAAGTTTTGTACTTCGTGAACTTGTCCCTTCTGCAAAATCATTTTTCTCTAAGAGTAGCGTTTTAAAACCTCGCAAACTAGCATCAAGTGCAATTCCACTTCCTGTAGCACCACCACCGATAATAATTATGTCATATTCATTACTATTCATCGTTTTATCCTTTTTTAAATCGTAAAAATAGATTATAACATTATACTTTTTAAATTATTATCAATTTTGTTACAACTCGTTACATAATACCAGTTTAAAGCCTAAAATACAGGGTTTAATTTTAAAATATTTTTAAAATATATCGTGAAAAACATAAGCAATTTCAATTTTAAGTAGCATTTAACAGATAGTACGTCACTATTCATATCACAAAAGTGCATAAGTATGCATGTTTTTGACAACAGGAGGTTGTGGCTATAATGTCCTTACAATTAGAAAATATAACTATGGTTGTTGACGGAAAAACTCATATCTATAATACAACTTTAACACTAGAAAAAGGAACAATGAATGTTCTACTAGGCAGAACACTCTCAGGAAAAACAACATTAATGAGAATCATGGCTGGTTTAGATGTCCCAACATCGGGAAAGATACTTTGGAATGGTAAAGACGTAACTGGTATGCGAGTACAAGATCGCAAGATTGCTATGGTATACCAACAGTTTATAAACTATCCCGCAATGAGTGTTTATGAAAATATTGCTTCTCCCCTTCGACTGATGAAAAAAAGCAGAGATGAAATTAATAAAGCTGTAAGAAAAACTGCCTCTCTTATGCATTTAAGTGATCAATTAGATAAAAAACCATTGGAATTATCAGGTGGTCAACAACAAAGATGTGCACTGGCTCGTGCCTTGGTTAAAGGCTCTGGATTGGTGTTATTAGATGAGCCTTTGGCAAACTTAGACTATAAGTTGAGAGAAGAGCTAAGAGAAGAAATACCTAAGATATTCGAAGAATCTGGAGCAATTTTTGTATATGCAACAACTGAACCAGAAGAAGCATTATTGTTAGGTGGCAATGTAGCCACTTTATGGGAAGGTAATATCACCCAATTTGACGAAACATCAAAAGTTTATCATCATCCCAACAATGAAACAACAGCAAGAGTGTTTTCTAATCCCTCTATGAATTTTTTAAAGATAAAAAAAGAAGGTGATTATGTTTTTTTTGGTAATGGTGAAAAAACACTTGCAAGTCATGCTTTATCTAAACTAAAAGATGGTAATTATATAGCGGGTTTTAGACCAAACCATCTTGATATAGTTGATAAAAGTTCTAACTCTATTAAAATTTTAGTTCATTTAAGTGTTACAGAAATCACAGGTTCTCAAACATACCTACATTTATCTTTTCATAATGATGATTGGATTGGTTTAGTAAAAGGTGTGCATCATTTAGATTTTGATACAGACATACCTATATTTATAGATACAAGCCATATTTTTATTTTTGCAGAAGATGGTAGTCTTGTAGAATCTGCATCTCACTCTATGAAGGAGGCGTAAAAATGGCAAGAATTACACTTTCTAATTTAGCACATTCATATATGGAAAATCCAAAATCAAAAGAAGATTATGCACTACAAAAGATGAGCCATGTATGGGAAGATGGAGAGGCATATGCACTTCTTGGCCCATCAGGTTGTGGAAAATCTACGCTATTAAATATAATTTCTGGGATACTAGTACCATCAGAAGGAGAAATACTTTTTGATGACCAAGTTGTAACTCATACAAATACAGTAGATAGAAATATTGCACAAGTTTTTCAGTTTCCTGTCGTGTACGACACTATGAGTGTAAGAGATAATCTAGCTTTTCCACTTAAAAATCGTGGCGCAGATCCAGAATATATAAAAAAAAGAGTATTAGCAATCGCAAAATCTATCAATGTAGAACATTATTTAGATAAAAAAGCAGAAGGGCTAAGTGCTGATGCTAAACAAAAAATTAGCCTTGGTCGTGGTATGGTTAGAGAAGATGTCAATGCAATTTTATTGGACGAGCCATTAACCGTAATCGATCCACAAGTAAAAATGAAACTACGAGCAGAACTAAAAGCCCTTCATAAAAAGCTAGGTCATACAATGATTTTTGTAACACATGACCAAACAGAGGCATTAACTTTTGCAGATAAAGTTGTACTTATGAATGAAGGTAATGTTGTACAAATTGGCTCACCAGAAGAGTTGTTTGAAGAACCAGCCAATACATTCGTTGGTTATTTTATAGGGTCACCAGGAATGAATTTTTTTGATATAGAACTATCAGGCAATAATGCAAAAATTCAAGATGACAATATTGACCTCAATTTTACTTATAAACAATTGACTGGTCATATTGAATTAGGAATTAGACCAGAATACATCTCTTTATGTGAAGAAGGTAAAGGTTTAAAAATAACAATAACTCGCATAGAAGATGTTGGTATTCATAAAATCGTAAGAGCTCAATATAAAAATCAAGACATAAGCATAATCGTTCCTGAAGATGTAAAAATTACGAAAACTATGACCAATATGAGCTTCTATAAAGATCATATTATTATCTATCATAATAGCTGGCTAGTTAAAGGAGAAAAAACATAATGAATAAAACAGTAAATCAAAAAGCATGGTTTCTTGTATTGCCAGTATTTATATTGGTTGCTTTTTCTGCCGTTATTCCTTTAATGACCGTAGTAAATTACTCTGTTCAAGATACATTTGGCAACAATATATTTACTTGGGTAGGACTAGAATGGTTTGAAGAGATTATTCATTCAGAGCGTATGCATGATGCTCTTGGTCGTCAGTTTTTATTTACAAGCATCATAATGGCAATTGAAATGCCCTTGGGTATTTTCATAGCTCTTCATATGCCAAAAAAGGGATTTTGGGCTTCAGTTTGTTTAGTATTAATATCTCTACCTTTGCTTGTACCTTGGAATGTTGTTGGCACAATTTGGCAAATATTTGGAAGAAGTGATATAGGGCTGTTAGGACATACTCTAACTTCAATGGGTATCGACTATAACTATTCTCAAGATATTTTATCTGCGTGGAGCACCATTATAGTGATGGATGTTTGGCACTGGACATCATTAGTTGTTCTTTTAAGTTATGCTGGACTCCAATCAATTCCTTCAGCATATTATCAAGCTGCAAAAATTGACCAAGCTTCAAGATGGAGTGTTTTTAGATATATAGAACTACCAAAGATGAGAGGTGTTTTACTTATCGCTGCATTGTTGAGATTTATGGATAGTTTTATGATTTATACTGAACCTTTTGTTCTAACAGGTGGTGGACCTGGCAACTCAACAACCTTTTTATCTATTGACCTTGTCAATATGGCACTTGGACAGTTTGATTTAGGACCAGCATCAGCATACTCTATAATGTACTTTTTAGTTATTTTACTCGTTAGTTGGGTGTTTTTCACAGTCATGACAAATATCGATAAAGGAGGAAAAGCATAATGAATAGCACAAAAAAAAGTTTTCTTATAAGTAAATCTTCATTTATTATGATTCTCTATATTGCATTTCTAATGATTCCAATATATTGGTTGTTAAATATGAGTTTTAAAACAAATACAGAAATTTTAAGTCAATTTTCTCTTTTCCCACAAAATTTTACTTTTCATAATTATTATATTATTTTTACAGACCCCTCTTGGTATTGGGGCTATATAAATTCTATGGCTTATGTATCTATCAATGTTGTTATTTCGCTAGCTGTTGCACTTCCTGCTGCCTATGCTTTTAGTCGTTATACCTTTTTAGGAGATAAGCATCTATTTTTTTGGTTATTAACCAATAGAATGGCACCTCCTGCTGTTTTTGCTTTGCCATTTTTTCAACTCTACTCAAGTGTTGGTTTATTTGATACATATTGGGCAGTTGCACTTGCACATACACTATTTAATGTGCCTTTATCGGTGTGGATTTTAGAAGGATTTATGCGTGGTGTACCAAAAGAGATTGATGAAACGGCATATGTTGATGGCTATAGTTTCTTTAAATTTTTTAGAAAAATATTTATACCATTGATTGCATCTGGCATTGGTGTTACTGCATTTTTCTGTTTTATGTTTTCATGGGTGGAACTACTTTTGAGTAGAACTCTAACATCTGTTGATGCAAAATCAATTGCAGCTACTATGACTAGAACAGTTTCTGCTACAGGAATTGACTGGGGTGTTTTAGCTGCGGCTGGCATATTGACAATAGTACCTGGAGCACTTGTGATTTATTTTGTTCGTAATCACATAGCTAAAGGCTTTGCCTTGGGTCGAGTTTAAGGAGATATGGTATGAATTTATCTTGGATGGCATGGACAATTGAAACAGCAACATTTTTTATTTCTATTTTTATCGCTTTAGTAATTATGTCTATTTGGACAACCAAAGCTCCACAAGTACCAAGATTTGGTATTTTAAGAATTGAGACAACTCCAGGTGATAGACTATTTCTTAGTCTTTTGGGTTCTGCATTTATTTGCATAACTTGGTTAGCGATGTTTGGAGCTCCAATTTATGGTGGAATTATAACTTCCTTGGTTTATGGTGTAGCTGTTTTTCGTTGGGTATAAAATTTAATTAAAAATGGAGGTAAATAATGAGTGAAAATTGGATTGATAGTTTTTTTTATATCCCATAAATTATTTGTTGATATAAAATTTCATTAGAAAATAATTGAAATTGGAGAAAATATGAAAGTTAAAATTAAAGCAACTTCACTAGCTATTGCAATGCTAGTTGGTATCAGCTCACAATCATTTGCTGCTACAGACACAATAGATAAGTGGATTAACGAATTTCAACCGTCTACTCTAAGTAAAGCAGAACAAAAAACCGAACTTAATTGGTTTAAAAATGCAGCAAAACCTTATAAGGGTATGACTATTAAAGTAGTTTCTGAAACACTTACTACTCATATCTATGAAAGTAAAACTCTCGCAAAAGCATTTTATGAAATAACAGGTATTAAAGTCATACATGATTATGTTGGAGAGGGTGATGTAATCGAAAAGCTTCAGACACAAATGCAAACTGGAAAAAATATCTATGATGCATATGTCAATGATTCTGATCTCATAGGTACTCATTGGAGATATAAGCAAGTAAGAAATCTTACAGATTGGATGGCAGGAGAAGGTAAAGATGTTACTAACCCAGGTTTAGATATAAAAGATTATGTTGGTATTTCTTTTACGACTGGGCCAGATGGAAAAATCTATCAACTTCCTGACCAACAATTTGCTAACCTTTACTGGTTTAGACAAGATTGGTTTACAAATCCTGTATATATGGCTGAATTTAAAAAACAATTTGGTTATGACTTAGGTGTTCCTGTAAACTGGTCTGCTTATGAAGATATAGCAAAGTTTTTTACCGGTAAAACAATTGATGGCAAAAAAATCTATGGTCATATGGACTACGGCAAAAAAGATCCATCACTTGGATGGAGATTTACGGATGCATGGATGTCAATGGCTGGCATGGGAGACAAGGGAGAGCCAAATGGACTTCCTGTTGACGAATGGGGAATTAGAGTAAATAAAAAATTTCAACCAGTAGGTTCTTGTGTAGCTAGAGGTGGAGCAACAAATGGTCCAGCTGCTGTTTATGCAATTGAAAAGTATATTGATTGGTTAAACAAATATGCGCCACCAAGTGCTGCTGGTATGGTATTTGGAGAAGCTGGTCCTGTCCCTGCTCAAGGTCAAATTGCTCAACAGATATTTTGGTATACAGCTTTTACTGCTGACATGGTAAAAAAAGGCCTTCCTGTGGTAAATGCAGATGGAACACCAAAATGGAGAATGGCTCCATCGCCTCATGGTGCATACTGGGTTAAAGGTACAAAAGTTGGTTATCAAGATGCAGGGTCTTGGACTCTCATGAAATCAACTCCAGTTAAAAGGGCAAAAGCTGCGTGGTT
>Ga0256840_1002117_pt1 | contig 17769 bp, 16 predicted proteins | sample 355202metaG_FD_185969 | JGI IMG/M metagenome (GOLD analysis project Ga0256840, IMG submission 185969) | Hydrothermal vent microbial communities from Mid Atlantic Ridge, Atlantic Ocean - 355-202 | ecosystem: Environmental > Aquatic > Marine > Hydrothermal vents | place: Atlantic Ocean: Mid... | reverse complement strand
AAAAAAGATTTTTCACTATTATATTTATCACACTTTTAATTACAATTGGAGCATTTCTCTATAGTTACTTCTTAGCACCTATTTACAGTAGTAGTGTCAAAATTTCATTCTCAGATGAAAAAAAATCGTCTATGAGTGCCTTAATACCTAATAGCCTATCTGACTTAACAGGAACAACAGAGAAAACATTAGAAACGGTAAAGCTTACTTTAGAGACAAGAGATTTCATTAACAGTGCTATTCAAAATCTTGATATCTCTCAACGCTATTTTATTGAGCATAACTATAGAAAAGATGAAATCTATCAGTTTGAAAACTTAGATATTTTTTTAGAGATTCATGATGATGCTTTACAAAAAGAAGATAAAACTATCTATGAGGAGTTTTTTAAAATTACACCCATAGATAAAAAGCAGTTTATCTTAACAGTTGATTTACTTGATTATAACCAAACCCATAATTTTGGAGAATTAATCAAAAGTGACTACTTTAGTATGCGAGTACGCAAAAAGTCTACATTAGCAGATAAAAATTACTATATAAAGAAAGAGAACCCCGAGTTACTTACTGATAATATTTTAAAAAACTTAACCACTACCATTCTTTCTGATAATGTACTTCAAATTAGCTACCAAGACACTGTTCCAAGAAGAGCCAAAGAGATAGTAGCAAAAATTGCTAAAGAGTTTAGAGAGCTAACGCTTACTAAAAAAACATCTGAGTTGAAAAAAAGATTATATTTTATAAATAGTCAAATTAGTATTATAGAGAGACAACTTAAAGGTGAAGGGAAAAACTTAAAAGATTATCAAAAAAAGAACCAAACTTTTTTTACACTAGAGAACAAGAACAAACTAATTTTAGAGCAATTAAGTAAGAAAAAAGAGTTGGTAAAAACGTTAAAACTACAGCTTCAAGCCTTAAATAGCTTTCAACAAAAATTAACAAGAGATGAATTAAATACTGTTTCATTACTAAATAGTGGAATAGAACTCTCTTCTATTAAAAGTCTTATTGAACACTTTCACGCAACGAATATAGAGCTAGAAGAGATGAATCTTCAAGCTCAAAACAGAGAAAAAGCATTAAGCAAAAGACCCCAGCTTGAACGGCTCATTCAAGAGCTACAAGAGGAGAAAAGTAAACTAACGGAACTAAACTTCAACTTTACCTCTACCCATCCACAAGTACTACAAGTAAATAGTACTATTGCAGAGATAGAAGAAGCCATTGATGCCTATATTGCAACTGATATTGAACGACTTAATCAGAGTAAAGATTCAATTAAAGAGAAGATTCTTAGCAATATTATTACCACTAAAGAGAATATAAAAAATAAAATTTCACTCCTTAAAAAAGACATTATAAAAAGTAATTCCTTAATGCAAACCCTACCTGAAAAGAGTTTAACCGTTCAAGAGTTAAAACGTAAATTTGTAGTCAGTGAAAATATCTATACGTTTCTATTACAAAAGAAGATGGAGACCGAGATGTCTTTGGCTTCAATTATTGAAAATACACAAATTATTGAAAATGCAAGAGAAGCACTTAAGCCTATTAAACCCAATAAAAAGCTTATTGTCATAGTAGGGTTTATAACAGGATTGATACTTGCTATCTTTTATGTTCTTTTTAAAGCAATGCTTGACACAAAAATTCGTACTGAAGAGGACATTAAAGAGTTAACCAACATACCTCTTTACGGAAGCCTACCAAATAAAAAAAATAAACGTTTTTTTGAAGAAGCCATACGTAATATACGAACAAACTTACAATTTGTCTTACCTAAGAATAAAAAATGTATCAATATTCTAATCTCTTCTACCATAGCTGGGGAAGGTAAAACAACTGTCATTGCGAATTTAGCTGAAATAGTTTCTCAAACAAAAAAACGTGTTCTTATTATGGATTTAGATTTACGAAAACCCAGACTTTATCAAGAATTAAAACAAAGTAATAAATTAGGAATGACCCAATATCTAAGTAGTAGTCTTGAATTAGATATATGTATTCAAAACGTTACTGCACATTTAGACTTTTTCCCTGCAGGAGCAGTACCACCTAATCCATCGGAACTTTTAATGAGTGAAAAGTTTAAGGAGACCCTTCAACTTCTATCTAAAGAGTATGATTATATACTCTTTGATACCCCTCCTATAGGCTCTGTTATTGATGCAAAAGTACTCATACCTTATGTTGATATTGTTCTTCTTGTTGTACGTGCCAATGTTGGAGAAAAAGGATTTATTGAACACTTTCAAGGAATCAAAGATGAGATAAATATTGAATCTGCTGGTATCATCTTAAATGATGTCAAACATGATAAAACTCATAGCTACGGCTACGGCTACGGCTACGGCTACGGAGTATAATGATGTTTTCCTTTTTTAACAATAGCCAATCACATGTTCAAGTAGATATCCACTCTCATCTTATACCTGGCATAGATGATGGTGCAAAAACCTTAGAAAATTCATTAGAACTTATTTTAGACCTTAAAAAACTAGGATATAAAAAGCTCATTACTACCCCCCATATTAGTGATATGTTCCCAAACTCAAAAGAGAATATTTTAAGTGAATTTCAAAAGTTAAAAACAGCAGTAGAAAAGGAAAAAATCAAAATAGACCTTGAAGTCGCTGCTGAATATTATGCCGATGAACACTTTGATGAACTTCTTAGAAGAGGAGAGATTTTAAGCTTTGGAAAAGAAAAGTACCTATTATTTGAACTCTCATACTTTACCAAACCTCAAGATTTAGAGAGTTTAATCTACGAAATACAAAAAGCAGGATACACCCCTGTACTCGCCCACCCTGAACGCTATACCTATTTTCATAATTCATTTGACAACTATCAAAAGCTAAAAGAGACAACGGATGTTTTATTTCAAATAAATATTGTTTCTATCTCAAATTACTATTCGAAAAACATAGCCAAGGTAGCTAAAAAACTCATCAATGCAGGACTTGTCGATTTTATTGGTTCAGACACCCATCAAAAAAGACACACAAAATATTTAAAGAAAAGCTTTTCTACTTCTATCTATAAAAACATATTTAAGAAGAATAAAATACTTAATAAATACTTGATATAATTAACTATATATTTTTTTAATTATTATTTATAGTTTTAAAAAGTTGTATTTTATTATATTTAAACTATAATGAGTAGAAATAATAAGTATAAAAAGGGAAATTTATGATTGGTTCAATACAACTGGAACAAAAAAAAGATGTCAACTATTTATCTAAAATACCAAGATACAACCCTTTAACGTATATATTAAAAAGAGTAATAGACTACTCCATATCCTTACCACTATTGATAATAAGCTCTCCTTTGATATTATATTCTGCATACAAAATAAAAAAAGAGTCACCCGATGGAGATGTCTTTTTTAAACAATTAAGAGTTGGTCAAAATAATAAAAATTTTATATGCTATAAACTTAGAAGTATGCGTACAAATATAGACTATAATCATAAATATACACAAGAAAACGACCCAAGAGTATTCAGATGGGGAGATTTTATGAGAAAAAGCAGAATAGATGAATTACCTCAATTATGGAATGTTATCAAAGGGGATATGCATATAATAGGTCCAAGAGCTGAATGGGATGAATTGGTTGAACATTATGAGAAAGAGATACAATATTACAATTTAAGACATTTAATCAAACCAGGCATCACAGGTTTGGCACAAGTAAGATACAAATATGGAGCAAACTTAGAAGATACAAAACAAAAATTAATATATGACCTATATTATATTAAAAATTGGTCTTTATGGCTAGAGATTACAATAATTTTGGAAACCATAATAGTCATGATTAGAGCTAAGGGGAAATAAGCGATTTTTATAACAACTTACATTCAACCAACAAGTGCAACACCAGCACAAAATAGAAATTTTCTAGATATAGCTATAAATAATTATTTAAATTACTTATAGTAAGAAGGGGGTTCTGTAATACTTTTCAAGAATAAATCTTATAGAATCTTTTTTGAAACTTTTAGTTTTATATTCCGAGAAACTATTAATATTTAAAAATTTATCTCTAATATTACAAGCTGAATTGTCCAAATGACCACAATTAATGGGAGTGTAAATAAGTTAAAAGTTAAGCTCTAGTCTGTGTAATCTTTATTATATCTAACATCTTTTTAGCTAAGATTTTTCTATCAAAATCCTTAGCTAAATTTTCACACCCTATTTCACATTTATTATAAATATGTTCATCTCTCAATAAGTTTAACTTCTCTATAAAATCCATCTCGTTCTCAGGTTCAAAGCAAACTCCAGCACCATATTTTTCAACTATCTCTTGTGCTTGTCCTTGTACACCTAAGAGAGTTGGTTTTTTCATAGCAGATGCTTCAAAAATTTTAGATGGAATAACAGTTTTGAAGTTTTCCTCTTTTTTAAGGGGTGCAAGTGAAACATCACAGACAGATAAATATTTTGGCACATCCTCTTTTACAACTGGGTCTAAAAATGTAATATTTTGAAGGCTTAAATCACTTGCTATTTTAAGAATGGTTTTTTTCATAGCACCATCGCCTATAAATAAAAAGTGCATATTCTTATCTTCTATATTAGTAATAGATTTAACTATAAAGTTCAAGCTATGAGCCATTCCATGTGTGCCAATGTAACCTACTACAAACTTATCTTTTAGTTTCAACTCACACAATAACTTTTCATCTTTTTTTCTGGGGTAAAAAAGTTCCATATTTGAAGCATTTGTGACTACATCGATTTTGTTTGAATCTATTCCCCGATTTATTAAGTTTGTTTTAAACGCATCTGTTACAGCCACAACTTTATCACAACTTCTATAAAGTCCTATCTCTACTTTTTCTAAAAATTCAATCATCTTACCTTGTTTCATAGCTCCTACAGTTTTTATAGACTCTGGCCATAAGTCTCTAAGCTCAAATATCCAAGGTTTTCTTTTTATTTTACTTATTCCCCATGCTGCCCAAGTTGTAAAAAACTGAGGAGAAGTGGCAATAATAATATCATGCTTAGTAAAAAGACCCACAAAAAATGCCATCATTCCAAAACTAACATAATCAAGTACTCTTTTTAAAAATCCACTATTTGAAGTGATGTAACTCCATACTCTTATCACTTCTATACCATCTATATTTTCTTTTTGATAGAGTCTATTTTTATAACCATCATATACTTTACCATGTGGAAAATTTGGAAAACATGTAATAATCGTTACTTCTACATCTTTATCTTTTGTCCACTCTTTTGCATGTTCATAAGTTCTAGTTGCAGGTGCATTCACTTCTGGCGAGAAGTTGTCTGTTATAAACAGTATTTTCATATTTTTATCTCAACTTTCAACTCTTTTTTAAATGGTATTTCCATCATCAAAGCTTTTTGTAGCTTATTAAATTCAGCAGCAAAATTATAGTTAAGAATCAATGATTTAGAATTAATAATTATTCTTTTTTTAATATCTTCTTCTGTAACATCTGGATGAAAATGAAGTCTTAAGACTGCTTTTCTCTTCTTGCTTAAACTATCATGTATAATTATTTTATTTTCTTCAAAAATCCACTCTCTAGTGTGTAGTATACCAAATTTTTTAAGATACCCATCATGCGTAGCTTTTATCTGGTCGATATTTTCGACTACTTCGATTACAGAAGCTCGATTTGCAACTCTAAATCCACCCCATACATCACTACTATCTTGACTCAAAACTTCAACAGTGTTATGAGCCTTTGTACTTCGTTCATAAAACCGTCTTTCATTGGTTTCATAAGTACTAAGTCCACTATCTACTATAAATGGCTTTTCATTAACTCTCAACTCAAAGTTAAAAGTATCTGCATGGGCATGACCAGGTATATAACTCGCTCCCACTTCACTAATATCTATAACAGATTCATACTTTTCTTTTATAACTTTTCTATAACCACTTTCTTTAAGTTTTAAGTTTTGTACTTCTAGCTGTAAGCTATCAGCATAAGCAAAAAGTTCTTGAGAAGTAGGAGCTATTTTAGTAGCACTATCGTTAAACAACGGAATATCTCCATTTTCATAACTTATATTTTGAAGCCATCCTAGCATCAACTCGGCTTTTGAAGTCAGAAATTTCAAAAGTTCTTGATTTTTATAGCTACTATTTTTTACCAAATTAATACAATCAAGTAGTCTAAAAATCATTATTTTATGATACATAGGACTTAACTCAAAATGTCCACCATCATCTAATAGTTGCTCTTCCAATTCGGACTTTAAAATCTTAATAGCTTTTTTATAAAGTTTTTCATCTTCAAAATAGTAAGCACCAAAAAGCAGACTAAACCCATTTTCAAGAAGATGATTACCAAGCAAATGATACTCTAAATTATCAAGTAAAATATAATACTGGGCATATAAACTATCATCTATCTTTTTATCTTTTATATCATGATAAGTTAAAAACTTTATCCAATTAATCCCTCTCAAACTTATAGGAAAAGGCTCAAGTCCATCTTTTATATTTTCAATATTATCTATAAAATTATAGATTAATGCAATATCTTCTTTCTCTTTTAAATACTCAAAATATGTAAGATTATAAGTCCAAAGTTTGCCATACTTATTATAATTCCAATCGATATTTTCATCAAATTTTTTAGATAAGTTTAAAAAACTAAACTCTCCATTACTATATGAACTATAACTATCACAAGATTTAGCTAATTTCAAAGGGGTGGATTTCGACCCCTTTGAAAACTCATACTTGAATCCTAAAGTTTTTCTAACTCTATCTCTTGCGAAATAAAAAAGTCTAAAATATATCTGTTTGAGTTTCAAATACTTAACAGTATTAAAAAGCCGAATAAACTTATTCATTATACTTTCTCGACATTCCCAGTTCTAATAGACTCCAAAATCTTAAAAGTACTCTTAGTAGTATTGTAAATCGACTCAAAACTTATAGCCTCTTTTCCACTCTTCACAGCATCTTTAAAAGCTTTAAACTCACCCATAAAGCCTTTATCTTGATTTGCACTTTTTTCTTTATGGGCTTTGCCATTTTTATAAACTATAAGTTCTCGAAAGTCAGTCATAGTCATACTTACACCATTTCCAAACACTTCTATATACTCTTTTGGCATAGCAGTGTCTCCATAAGCATAGTAAGCTATGGTTGCAGTGCTTCCATTTGCATAGTTAAGAATTATGTTTATATTATCTTCATCAGGAATTGATTGATCTTCTTTAGTAACAGTAGAGGCAAATACACTTAGAACATCACTCCCTATAATATAACTACATGTATCTATAAAGTGACAAACCTCACCTATAATACGACCACCACCTATGGTTCTATCTTGTATCCATACATCTTTTGGTATCACTCCTGCATTTACTCTATAGTTTACCGATACTTGTCCATTGATACTCTTTTTCATACTCTCTACCATAGGGGAGAACCTTCTGTTAAACCCAACTTGTACTATTGTATTTCCACTGTAAGCTTCTTTGATGGCTTCTAGTTCTTCTTCGTAAATACACAAAGGTTTTTCTACAAAACAGTGCTTACCAGACTCTATAGAACTGATGATTGCACTTGCATGTTTGTCATGTTGAGTAGTAATAAAGAGACTATTTATCTCATCATTTTTATATATCTCGCTACTGTCTGTAGTCATATACTTAAAGTCATACTTCTTCCCAGTGCCTTGTGCTGATACACCAGTAGCAGTACAAAGCCCGACTAGTTCATAACCACCAACCTTTTGCATATTTGGAAGTATTACAGACTTTGTAAAGTTTCCAGCCCCTATGAGTCCTACATTTACTTTTTCACTACTAACAGCTTTTGTAGTTCTTTGGATTATCTTCTCATCAGCAAGATTTATATCACGTTTATACTTAAGTACAATGCCGAGATACTTCTCTTTCACTTTACCCTCAAGCAAGTCGTAAGCACTCATAGCATCATCAAAGTCAAACTCATGCGTGAGTATCTCTTTTGGGGTTATTTTCCCCTCATCTATAAGCCCTAAAAATGTCTCAAAGTTTCTCTGCTCTGTAAAACGAACCAAATCATAAGGATAATCAACCCCTTTTTCTTCATATTCTGGGTCATATCGTCCAGGACCATAAGCCATAGAGAGTCTTAAATCTAACTCTTTTTTATAATATTCATTTCGTGGTATATCCATACCAACCATACCAAGAAATATTACCCTACCTCTCATCCTTGAAATTTCTGCTGCATCAATAACTGGTTGGTTACTCATAGTAGAAGCTGCGATGATAACTGCATCTACACCATAGCCATTACTAAACTCATTTGCCTTAGTTATTAGCTCACTAGCATGACAAGCATCATCTGCCCCTAATTTTTTAGCAAGTGCTATCTTATCAGGATCTACATCACTTCCTATAACCTTACACCCATTGGCTTTAAGAAGCTGTACTGTAAGCTGACCTAAAAGCCCAAGCCCCATTACTGCTACTCTCTCTCCAAGCTTTGGTTCTGTTTGACGAACACCTTGCAGTGCTATAGCCCCAACAGTCACAAATGAAGCATCAACATCATCAACACCATCAGGTATCTTCACCATCAAGTTCTTAGGCACATAGTTTATCTCACTATGGTTTGCATAACCAGCACCACCACAAGCAACTCTATCCCCTATGTTTAGACCAGACATATTTGCTCCTAACTCTATAACACGACCAGCCAAACTATAGCCAAGAGGAATTGGACTATCAAGCTTTGTAAAGACTTTCTCAAGAGTATTTTTTACACCCTCTTTTTGCATTTTACCGATAACTTGTTTTACTAAGTCTGGTCTATCTTTCGCTTTAGCTAGTAAAGACTTCTTAGCAAAATCTACTAACATCTTTTCAGTTCCAGCACTTACTAGACTTACTGTTGTTTGCACTAAAGTACCATTTTCTTGACACACTGGAGCAGGTACTTCAAAAAGTCCTAGTTCTCCTGTTTTAAAGCTTTGTATTAGTTGTTTCATATTACTTTCTCCTTAATTTTCAATTCTCAATATCTCTGATTTTTTTACAAACTCAAATTTTTTAAAACAATAACCATATATATCTTGATAAACTCTTAACAAATCATCTACTCTGTCAAAAATTAAATTTATACCATCCACTACTTCATCTTGATTAAAACTATATTCATGAGCTACCTCATTTCTATCTTTTCTTAAACTCATCCATTCATCTTTATACAAAAGTTCAAGCTCTTCAAGGCGGTTTAATCTATCGATAAAAGTTAGTTTCTTAATATCTTCACCCTGTAATTCTAAAATAGAGGGAAACATTTTCTCTCCCATTGTATCTTGAAGCTTTGAAAATCTAAAAATCATCTGATCTATAAAACTCATTTGCACCTCATTAAGAGCAACATATTTATCTACATCTAATGGCATAATATCTCTTAAATAACTTTTTGCTTTTAATAATCTTTTTTTATGTTGATTGCATTCATGCAACTTCTCTATAAAAGTTTGTTTTATATCTTTCACAATTCCACTCCATATTTTAATGCTTCTTGTTCTATTAGTCTATTTTTATCTTTTGCTAAAACTACATCAATTTTTTGCTCACCTATATGTTCATCAAGTTTTATGAGAAATTTTATTTTTCGTTTTCTCTCATTATCAAATTTCTTAGTTGGAACCAGATACAAATCTATATCTCCACCTCTTTTTGTATCATCTACACGAGAACCAAACAGATAAATTTTACCATCCCCAAAACTCTCTTTAAAAGCTTTTTTTATTGATTCAATTTCATATGGTGTCAATCTCATATAAAAACCTCATCTATATCTTTACATTTTGTAAAAATAACAATATTTGTACCCCAAGGGATTTCTCCAACAAGCTGTTGGAGATTTGTGTTATCTTTATAAGAGTTATAAAATTGTCTCATATACCAAAGGTTTTGAGTAGAATATCCACTTTTTTCACCAAACTCACTCTTCAGGTCTTTTGACATTTGCTCAACTATAGACTTTCCCCAGCCTAACTTATCCTGCTTTTTAACTATCTCTTTACCTATTTCAAAGTAAAGTTCAATCATTAGTTTATTTGCAGAGAGAATAGCTTTTGTTTTGGTAGCATAGATTTTTTGCTTTAATTCTTGCATAAAATTTTTATATGTTATATCTAATTTCATATTTCTCCTTATTTGATTTTACAAATAGCCTATTTTACTAAATTGGGTCTATCTTTAGCTTTTGCAAGAAGAGACTTTTTAGCAAAATCTACAAGCATCTTTTCAGTCCCAGCACTTACTAAACTTACTGTTGTTTGCACCAAGGCACCATTTTCACCACACACTAGAGCAGGTACTTCAAAAAGTCCTAGTTCTCCTGTTTTAAAGCTTTGTATTAGTTGTTTCATTGTTTATTGTCCTTTTTATAAATTTGTTCACATAACTCTAAATACTTTCTAGCCCTTGACTCTGCTGTTTCAAAATCTTTCAGACGTTCTGTTCCTTTGGCTACCAACTCTTCTTGCAAGGATTTGTTGTTAAATAATTTTATAATATTGTCTGCAATATCTTTAGGGTTAAGTGGATCAAAATAGAGTGCTGCGTCTTGGCAGAGGGTGTGGGCAAATGAGAGGTCAGATGTTAAAATGGGTTTTTGACTTTTCATAGCTTCGGGGTATGAGGCGGTGAAGCATTCTAAAAGTGTTGGCAAAAAAAGAGCATCACATTCCTTGTAAACGAAAGGACAAAGGTCACTACTTATTGGTTCAAGATTAATAACATAATCGGAAACTTCTGAGAAGAGCGTATTATAACTCTCCTTGTCAATCGTGAGTACAAATTTATATCGCATTGACTGTTTTTCTAAATAGGGAATGAGTTCTTTTATCACTTTTAAATTTTTATGTGGATAGTTATGCGAAACCGTAATTAGTCTAAATTCGGAATCCTCTTTTTGAGGTAAAGTGATCTCTTTTTGATTAGTTGTATCAAAATATGCATTATAAGTATTTCCTACAACAAAAATATTCTCTTCTTTGATATTATGAAATGTAGAGAGTCTTTCTTTTGTGTCTTCTGTCTCTGTCACGTAATAATCTGCATTATTTTTTACATAGTGTGCTTTATATAAAATCTCTAATCGTTTCTTAAGTCTTTTTATAAATGGGAGTTGTCCAAAAGCAGAAGAGTCAGGGTTGATGAGCCATGGTAGAGCGAAGCCCATGACATGGACTGTTTTTGGTCTCCAAAAAGTAGGACCAAAAACAGAAAACACTATATTTGGTGCTATTTTTTCTTCTAGCTCATTTAATTTTTGAATGATACTTTTCCTAGTTTTCAAAGATGACGGAGAAGTTTCTATAAGATAAAAGTGAAAATTATTTGGAAATGTTTCTTGCTCTATTTGATTACTGGCTGCTTGCGAAAGAAAAACATGATATTCATTATCCTGTTGCAGTGTTTTCAACTCGTTGATAAAAGATATGGCTACCTGCAAACCACCACCAACATAAAGGTTTGAAGTGTTTATGATAAGTTTCAAATCAATCCCTTGTTATCGTATTTTTCTAATTGTTCTTCAATGGTTCTAATTTTAACTGCAGGGTTACCAATATAAATACCATTTTTTTCAAGCTTGCCACGAACAACACTCCCAGCACCAATAACAACATTGTCTTCTACTACCGTTCCTGGCATTACGATAGAACGCGCACCAACAAATACATTACTACCTATAGTAACAGGTGACGATATGGAAACTTCTTTTTCGTCAGCTTTTAGCCTCCCCACTGCATATAACATTCTCGACACAGAAAAGTCATGCGTTAAGACTCTTACTCCAGAAGAGATGACAGTCTTATCTCCTATTGTTATGAGTCCGTAGTCTGTTCCATCAAACGAAACTGTTGCAGAAATGTAGATAGGATCACCTATGATGTTTATTCCGAGCTTTTTCATCAGTTTATTGTTATTTCTCATATATAAACGATGATCAAATTTCCAAACCAACTTATTAAGAAAAAATAGTAACTTAAATATTTTTTTCATTAGCACTCCTAAAATCTTGAATTACTTTCAATAAGTTTTTCTCGTAATTTTCCAAACTTATGTCTTGTAAAGTTTCCTTCACGCCATTCAGCAACTTATTATAATAATTAATGTCACTAGACATTTGTTCTAATTTTTGTGTAATTTTCACACTATTTCTAATTGGAACAATACACCCATTTTGCTCATTGCTAATTATAGAACCAGAGTTTTCAGTTGTGATCACTGGTAATCCGCTAGCAATAGCTTCATACACCACTGTTGCTGACCCCTCACATAATGAAGGAAAAACAAACACATCAGCCCACTCATAAAGCTTCATTATCTCAAGACGTGGGATCATCCCTAAAAATTCAATATTTTCATCAAATTGTGCTAAATAATCGTCTGAAAAGCTAATTGCACCTGCTAATTTCAGGTTAACATCAATGTTTTTAACATTTCTGACTGCGTCTAGTACATAATGCGCACCTTTATGAATCCCAACTTTGCCTACAAATAATACATTTAGTACAACAAAAGGCTTCTCTCGTTTTTTACTGGTAAACTTAAAATCATCAGTACTTACTCCATAGGGTATTAAATGGCACTTTGTTTTATCAACACCCATTTCAACAATCCCTTTTAATACAAAACTTGATGGTACAATAATAATATCAGCAAGTTTCCACTCTTTTTCCTCACGTTTAATATAAGGATGGTTTAGATCAAGATATAAAGAGTCATCAATCTCCTGATATCTTGATTTTTCCAACTGAAGTATTTCTTGCTCAACTTTTTTTGCAGAACTCATTTGTTCTAAAATACATATCATGTTTTTTTCTTTTGCCAATTCAAAGATTTCAAGAGAGGATACATTAAACCCGTATATTGCATCCACCCCCTCAAAACTAAATTTTGACATCTTTTTATTAAACTTTTTGCTTATTTTAATGATCAGACGTGCATGATCTGATCCATCTTTTATGAATTTACTTAAATATTTTTTGTATAATCCCAATATATCGAATGAGATAATTTGATTGATTTCTATATCTTTTATTTGCCTTCCTTTTGCAGCTTTAATAAGATTAGACTTAGTATTTAATAGAGAAAAGAATTTTAACAAAAATATCTTATTTCCTAAAAAAAAGTCCGTATACATTTTATGTAACATATTATTTTTAGCCAAAATTTTTGGTACAGCATAATGCATTCGAGCACCTAATATCGCAACATCTATTTTAAATTTATTATTATTTTTCAATTTTATTTCCTAGGTTTAATTTTTTTATAAATATATTGTTTCTCATATTGTGAAAATGAAAAGAACCAATAGTATAGTCCAACCAAAAGGCTTGCAATAACAAAGAATGCAAGTTTTATTATAATTCCTGAATTCACGATATAGCTCATTCCATACAAATAGAAAATAAGAAAAATTAATCCGAGAGGAACTAATGCTTTAATCATTTGAATATAAAACATTTGAATACTTTCATGTGAATCATTTGAAGCCAATCGAGGCACTGCTGTAGTTAATATTATTAAATCTGAAATGATCATTGCCCATAAAACCCCTTCTAAACCATAATTATTGGAAAATAAAAAACATAAAATAATAAAAAATATTGATCCTAAAAAAGTTAGTATGCCAAGTCCTTTAACATGATTGTTTGCCATTAATAAAAAGGAAGAAGGTATCCATGTATGGAGTATCGTTAAATATATCAAAAATAGTAATGTAATATCATAATCAAGATATTCCTGTGTTGACAGCCATATATTGAAAATATTATCAATAAAAAGTAAGATGAATATAGAAAAAATTGAAATTAGTAAATAAGATACTTGCGTCAACATATGATGTAAAATAACGACTTTGGGATAATTCATTTCAGCAAATAACGTAGTTAACTCTGGCCAGATACCGTGATTTACAATATGCGTTAATTGACGTCCAAGACTCGAGGTTATTGTTCTCATAATAACGAAAAGGGTTACCGATGCTGCCCCAATTTGATTACTAATTATTAAGATACTTCCTTGTAGGATAAGAAACTGTGAAAAGGTAATCAGCTGAAAATAACTACTATTAAAAATATTGTTTTTGAAATTATTAATATTAAAAGATAATTTTGTAGGAATTAAATCTGGATGTGTTAAAAAGAATTTTACAGCACTAATCAACGTGACTATTAAGACTGAGAAAAAAATTACTGCTGAAATAGCTACCATTCCAACATTTTGGGTTGATAAAATCATGATTAAAATAATTTGTAGTAGTAAGTTGAATGCTTCAATCATAGGTTTATAACTATATTTTCCTATGGAAACGAATAAATACAAAACTATTTCTAAAAAAATCATTCCAATGATACTCATTGATAAAAAGAATATTGTTAGGTTTATTTCATTTTCAGACCAATTATGTATATTTAATAATTCATTTAAATTGCTAGTAGTAAGCAGAAACAAAATTAGTGCTACTGATAAAATAAAAATAACAATTCCAATTGCTAATGCTTCAAATATATTTTCTTTATAATAAATAAAATTTTTCTCTATAAACGCTTTTCTTAAGTTATTTCCGTAAAATTTTGCTATTCCAAAGTTAAGTAATGAAATAGAAGAGACAAAAGAAAACAAAACAAGCCATTCTCCATACTTAAGGCTTCCCCATACATTTAACAAGAAAGGAGTAATTAAAAATTTATATGAAAAGCTTACAACTTGCAAAAATAAATTAAAAACAATCGTTATATAAATATTTTTTTCTCTAGACATTTTTTTTCCTCCATAGCTTTGGTCTAAAAAACCTAATATACAAAAATGGAAGGAGAATAAAACTAAAACTAAAAAAGAATTCTGGTAAATATCCCCGTGTAATAATTTTAAATAAACTAATTGTTATGACGATATAGAATACTACTTTAATTTTATTATTAGATGTAGATATTCTTTGGTCTAACCATTTTGTCATCATTCCAATAAGCAGAAAGAATAGTGCTACACCAACACTCCCAAATTCATAATACACACCTCCAACTCCTCCGTACGCTTCTCCTGCAGTTAAAGCTTCTCTACTTCCCCATGATTTAGCAGAAATTTCAATAGCTGGCGGTCTTGGCTTTATATTTTTATCAAAAAAAGAGCTTGGTAACATTCTTATAAATATATGTCCAATCATTGTTTCCCCATACCCATAAGGAATATCAGTATTATCCATATATTTTAATAATGATCCAAAAGCTAAGTAATTACGTGTTGATGAAAAAACAATATTTGCTATATCTCTATTCGAACTTTTAGCATCTTGACTTACGTATCCACTTTTAACACTATTCCTAATCGAGCTTCGATAGTTGGACACTTCAATAATAGCGTACATAAAAATAGAAATTGACATACCTAAAAATAATATTTTTCTGATAGAAAGTTTATTATTGTATAAGTATATTAATAAAAATGCAGATAAGAGTAAAATAAATCTGTATCGAAATCCTTGTGATAAAAAAATAATCGCTACTATTGTAATCCACAATACGAGTTCTGATTTTTTCATATTACTGTACAAGGAAAGTGCCAACAATGGTATAAAAGTCTCTATCATTAATAATAAATAATTATTTCCTTTTAATCCTTCAGTGTATGTAGCATTTTCTGAAAGTCCAAAAAAACCTAATAGAAATATATTGGATAATGATTTACCTGAAGTTACTCCCCACATAATAAAAGCAAATAGACTTATCAATAATCCAATTCTAATAAATTTTGCATCGATGTAGTTTTCCTTGCTAGTGAAACTTAAATCATATGAGACTCTTCTCTTTTTTAACAATAAATAACCTAACAAAAAGAATACAATGGCTATTAAATAGTTTAAAACTATTTCTGGATAATAATCCCACAAATAGTTATCAAAAAGAGTTGTGAAATGAGTCAAGTAACCATATAATGGAGAAAAAAACATAAAGACAAACATAGTTATAAATAAAAATAAAAGTGCCAAATGTTTTCTATAGCCATATTTAAAGATAATAAAAACTATAAAAGAGCATATAATCCCTTCAGCTAAAAATAATGCTAACATCATCTAAACATTTCCTATCTTTGATAATAAATATGATTTGATTCGATATGTATTTCTTTCAAAAACATAATATAAAGCTAGTGAGTACATATATAGAAAGAGTAGTAAACTAACATATACATAATTTCTATTTATCTCTGTATCTACTATGCTCAAGAACAAAACAATAAATGGAAAATGAAAAAGATAGAGAGAATATGAAAAGTCAGCAAGAAACTGATTGATTTTTTTTAAATATTGAGTTTGACTATCCATAAAAGATAAATTATTTATCAAAAATATCAAGGATAAAGCTATACACAAATCATGAACATAACTATTTCCAAATAAATTAATTCTAGAAATGACAAAAGAAAAAAACAGTATAGAATAACTAATTAAAATAAGAAAAGGGAAATAAACCTTTTTTCTATAATAAAAAATCCAAGCACCCAAAAGCCAAATAAAAAAATATAATATAATTAAAGAATTTAAGATAAATAGTATAATAAGTATACCTAACATGCTCAATAGTTTTCGAATGCGTATATTATCACTGAAAAAAATATACAACAATGGAAATAACATGTAGTACCACCATTCATTTGCCAAACTCCATAATGGACCATTACTTCCAAAGGTCTCGGTTAAGGATGTTTGCATCATAAATAAGTTTGAAATGAAAGTTCCTAAATTAAGTCGATCTATTACACTGTAGTCCATTGCTGAAAAATGGTGTAAATTATTATAATAACCATTTGAATTAAAATAATTAATACCAATATAATCAAGAATCCCTCCAATAATTAATGCGGGAATGAAGACTGTATATATTCTTGAAAACCTTTTTATATAATAGTTGATATAATTTATTTTTGGCATTTTAATAAACTCCCCCCCCACTAAAAATCCGCTAATAACAAAAAATATAATTACGCCTTCGTGCCCCAATCCAGTTATAAAATAAAATATTTTTTGAAATATAGAAGGATTTACTAACTTGGTATATTCTGGGAACATTAGACTTCTTAAATGTCCAACTACAACTAAAAATGCTGCTATCCATCTTAAGAAATTTAAGTTATTTGAGAGTGTAGGTGAAATTGAGAGGTCTGATACTGCAGTAAATAATTTAGACTGAAGTGGCAAGAAAACCTCATGCTCCTCTCGTTTTCTTTTTAAGTTACTTCCCATCCAAAACCTCCGCAGATATATTCTCTTTGTCAAATATACTCAAGACTTGAGTCCAAGGGCTCAGGTGATAACAATAACTACTTCGCAACATCATTTTTTACCTTCCAATCTTTTCATACTTATAACCCAACAGAATCTGCATCTGACTAATAGCCAAATCTAGTGTTAAGTGATAAATAGTAAATGCTAAGTTCTTAGACATAGTTTCTCTTTAGACCACTTAACATTTCATCGGTTTCTTTTACAAAGGGCATACCTACACTTTTTTCGATGTTGCTTGCAACAGAAAAAGAACTGCGTGTGATTTGATCTTTAAAACCAAAGTCTTTTGAATAAGTAAAAAGCTTATAGACCATCATCTGTTCGTTACCCCACAAAAATCTAAATTATTTTTCATCTCTAAGTTCCTAAACTCTCTATGCCCCACTAAAAAAGCAACAATATCTGCTTTTTCTATCGCATCATAATAACTAACTATCTTAAAT
>Ga0256840_1002116_pt1 | contig 17773 bp, 14 predicted proteins | sample 355202metaG_FD_185969 | JGI IMG/M metagenome (GOLD analysis project Ga0256840, IMG submission 185969) | Hydrothermal vent microbial communities from Mid Atlantic Ridge, Atlantic Ocean - 355-202 | ecosystem: Environmental > Aquatic > Marine > Hydrothermal vents | place: Atlantic Ocean: Mid... | reverse complement strand
ATAAATTTCATAACCAAAAATAGTAAAACTATCTACACTCATTCCATCAACTCCGCCCGTATAATCCTCCTCCACCTCCAAAATAATGTTTATAATTATACCTATGCCCAAAGTTGCCATAGCCAAATAGTGTCCTTTAAGCTTAAGAATGGGCTTTGAAATCATAAAGGCTAAAATACCCATAATGATTGCTGAAAAGAAGATGGCAAGAAGAGGAGAAAAGGTTTGTGCTAAGATAACAGATATATAGGCTCCAAGTCCCGCAAAAGCACCATGTCCCAAACTAACCTGTCCAGCATATCCCATCAAGAGATTAAGTCCTAAGCATACTAAGCTGTTCAGCATAGCCAATATAGCAATTTCATAGTAAAAATCATTAGAAAGCACAAAAGGCAGACTCAAGAGTATAGAAGAAAGTATTAAAAGCTCTTTGTTTATATTTAATCTTTTTAACATAACTAAACCCTTTGAGCTTTCAAGTTACCAAATATCCCACCTGGCATAAAAAATAAAATTGCTAACAAAACCACAAATGCAACTGCATCTTTATACTCACTAGAGATGTACCCTGCAACCAAAGACTCCAATATACCCAAAAGAAGCCCACCGGCTACTGCACCAAAAGGGGTTCCAAGACCACCTATGATTGCTGCACAAAATCCTTTTAGTCCCAACATAATCCCAACTTCATAATTTGTTGAAGTTATAGGGGTTAATAAAATCCCACCTATAGAAGCAATAATGGCAGAAATTACAAAATTGAGCATCAAAATCTTTCTAGTATTAATTCCCATAAGCTTGGCAGCATCTTTATTGTTTGAAACAGCCATCATAGCCTGTCCACTTTTTGTCTTTTTAAAAAAGAGATACAATCCTACAACAATTGCACTAGCTACAACCATTATAAGAAGTGCTTGATAGGTTATAACACTTCCAGCTATCTCAAAAGCTCCCTCGCCAACAAAAGATGGCATAGTGTGAAGTTGTTTATCAAAAATTAGTTGAGCCAAACCTCTTAAAAATATAGCAAAACCTAGTGTTAAGATTATGAGAGATATTTCTGAGCTATCTTTGGAAAAATCTATAAGTTTATACAGCACAACACCAACTATAGAGGTAATCATAATAGCCAATATAAAAGCAAAACCAAATGGTATGCCAGCATAGAGTAAAAAGACTGTTGACATACCACCAACCATAACAAACTCTCCTTGAGAGAAGTTTATAATACCACTTGAATTGTATATAACAGTAAAGCCAACCCCTACTAGAGTATATATGAAACCTACCGTTAATCCCGAGATTATGTAGCCAAGCAATTCGACCATAACTATTTAGCTAATTCCCAATCTCCATTTTTTATCTCAAGCAGGACCATTCCGGTTTTTGTATCTAGACCTAAATGATCTTTAGGAGATAAATTTACTATGCCATCTACACCCTCAAAGTTCTTTGTATTTTCTATCTCATCCCTTATTTTTCTAGGATCAAGTGAGTTTGCTCTTTTTATAGCATCCACAACTATATAGAGTGCATCATATGCATGACCCCCAAAGCTTGAAACTTGTGAATTAAAAGCTTTTTCATACTCATTTTTATACTCAAGTGCTACTTTTTTGTTTGGAAAGTTGTCACTTAATTTATCTGCAACTACTACTGGAGGTGCAACGACCTTTACACCCTCACTAGCACCACCTGCAATCTCAATAAATTTCTTTGAAGCAACTCCATGAGACTGATAGAGGGGGTGTTTTATGTGAAGTTGTGCATAGTTTTTTGTAACAATTGCGGGTCCCTGTCCAAAACCAGCATTTAAAACTGCTTGAACTTTTTTATTATTTTTTATCTTTAGTAATTGAGATGTCATATCTGAATCTTTTTTACCATATGTCTCATCTGCAACAATGTCTATGCCATACTTTGGAGCTACAAGTTTACACTGTTTTCTCATAGACTTTCCAAATCCCCCAGTGCCAGAGATTAGAGCCAAGTTTGTAATGCTTCTATTTTTAAGGTCCTCCATAACTTTTTCACAAGCCATTCTATCGGTTGCTACAATCTTAAAGACATACTTTTTAACTGGATCAATAATTGCAACTGCACCAGCCATAGACATTAGAGGAATTTTTGCTCTTTGAACAAACTTTATGATTGCCATGGTCTCACCACTAGTAGATGGACCAATAATAGCTACCACTTTATCTTGATTTATAAGCCTTTTTACAAAGGTTACCGCTTTTTTAGGATTTGCACCTGTATCATAATGAATCAATTCTATCTGTTTTCCATTAACTCCACCCTCTTTGTTTATCTTATCTACATAGTGCTGTAGAGTCTTAAGCTCTGGATCGCCCAAAAATGAAGCTGGGCCTGTTGCTGCAACAATTGCACCTATCTTTATAGTCTCACTCGCTTGGACTAATGAAATAAACAAAAAAAGAGAGACAACGAACCTTAAAATTAACTTTCCTACCATAACTAAACCTCCAAAATAATCAAATATACATAAAATAATAACTTATTGCTTTAATTTTCCTTTTTTTTAAATAAAAAAGATTTTTCACATAGATTGATTTCAAAAATTCTCAAAAAAATAAGATAAAATTACTCCTTAAATATTATCCAAAATTGTTACAATAAAAATAGACTTTAGGTATAAAACATACTGCAAAAGGGTTTTATAAAGATAAATTGATTATCCTAGAGTAATTTACTGACCTTACGCACTATAAACACACCTAGGCAGAATGAGAAAGCACTATATGCAAGGCAGTTTACTTTTAGCGTAGCCAAAGCTACGGTGAAAGTGAACTAACGAAGCAGATGGTGCTTTATCATTCTGTCCGTAGGATGATAAAATTTGCACTCTACTGCTGCGTCAGCATAGCTTTATAGTAGAATAACTACAATTTTGCTATACTTCCTTGCATTAGAGTGCAACTTTTATCACCTAAGTGTGCTTATAGTGCGTAAGGTCAGTAATTCAAACCAAAGGGAAGAAAATGAAAGAGACTTTAATGGGCAATGAAGCCATAGCTTTGGCTCTTATTCATTCAAATGTAGATATGATTTCGGGATATCCTGGCACTCCTTCAAGTGAGATATTAGCAAGCTATCAAAAATTTAAAACAAAGTTCAATATAGATGCATACTCCGAGTGGGCAACCAATGAAAAAGTCGGATTTGAAGTGGCATATGCTGGAGCAATTGCAGGTAGAACCACTTGCGCTACAATGAAGCAAGTAGGATTAAATGTCGCAAGTGATGCTCTAATGAGTGCTGCTTACATTGGACTAAATGGTGCAATGCTTTTAGTAAGTGCAGATGATCCTGGATTTTACTCATCTCAAACAGAGCAAGATAGTAGAAGCTTTGCGAAATTTGCGAAAATTCCTGTTCTTGATCCATCTACTCCCCAAGAAGCATACGACATGGTAAAGCTTGGCATAGAGATTTCAAAAAAATTTGAAACCATAACAATGCTTAGACCTGTCATGAGGGTTTGTCACGCTAGAGAGATTTGTGAAGTTGATGATGAAGTAAACTTTAATCCATCCAAGGGTGAGTTTAAAAGAGACATACAAAGATGGGCAGCAGTTCCTCCAGCTGGAAGATTCAAACAAGGATTGGAGCAATTTGAAAGATTAGAAAAAATAAAAGAGTATAACTGGGAAGAGTTAATTTTACCAAAAGTTAAAAAACTTAAAGGCTCTAAAATTTTATGTATTACAAGTGGAACTGCTTATGGATATACAAAAGAGGCGCTAATTGAGCAAAATATAGATGCAGATATATTGAAATTTGATATGCCCTACCCTCTTCCTAAAGAGAAAATTGAGGTACTTTTTAAAGAGTATGAAAAAGTAATTATTTTTGAAGAGACCTATCCGTGCATAGAGGAACAATTAAGCTCTCCTAAACTACATGGTAAGTTAACAAATGATGTGCATAAGATTGATGAATTTAGCAAAGATAAAGTTTTAGCAGCCCTTAGCAATATAGGCTTATTAGATAAAAGCTCTTTTTATAAAAGCGAAAAATATGCAAATGAATTACCCGTTAGGCCTCCAAATCTATGCCCTGGGTGTCCTCATAGAGATGTGTACTATGCAGTTATGAAAGTTTTTAAAAAGAAAAAATCCATCTATCCATCAGACATAGGTTGTTATACACTAGGATTGAATCAAGGAGCTATAGATACAGTTTTATGCATGGGTGGGTCAGTCTCTATGGCTAGTGGATTTAGTTTGGCTGATCCTAGCAAGACTACAGTTGCAACCTTGGGAGATAGTACATTTTTACACTCTGGTGTTGCACCACTTATAAATGCAGTTTATCAAAAACACAAATTTATACTGCTTATTTTAGATAACTCTACAACCGCAATGACTGGTAGACAAACAACTCCTGAGAGAAGCTCACCTGAACTAATAGACATAAAAAAGATAGTAGAAGGATGTGGAATTGAGTGTCATGAGTATGTATATACACCTAAGATTGAAAAAACTTTAGAGTTTATGAAGCATCTTAAAAAGAAGTATGAAGAGGCAGATGGACCAGTAGTAGCTGTAATTAGAGAATTTTGTGTACTAGATAAAGAGAGAGCTCCTAGTATGCTTCCGGGTGTTTTTGCTACGGTAGATGAAGAGAAGTGTGTAGCATGCGATATATGTACAACCCAGTACAAATGCCCACCAATGCACTATAATGAAAATGAAAAAATCGAAATAGATCCATTTTTGTGTATAGGGTGTTCAGCATGTATAGATACTCTATGCCCTACAGATGCTTTTGTAAAAAGGGAGAATTAAAAATGAAATATCAAGTAGTTATAGCCGGAATCGGGGGGCAAGGTGCAGTTTTTTTGGTAAAAGTTTTAGCTTTGGCATCAAAATTAAAAGATCAAAAGTGCCTAGCAACTGAAAATCATGGTATGAGTCAAAGAGGGGGTTCGGTTAGTTGTTTTGTTAAAATTGGTGAATTTTACTCCCCTGCTATGGATGAAAATCAAGCAAATCTTCTTATAGCACTTGAAGAAAATGAAGGTTTAAGAAATATACAGTACCTAAATAAAGAAAAAGGAACACTTATAGTTAACGCCGATGAAACTTTTCCTAAAATTGAGCATAAAGCAATAAAGATAGATGCATTCAAAAGGGCCAAAGAGGGAGCTTTTCCAATTCAATCACTAAATGTATATATGCTTGGAATTACATTGGCTTGTGATCAAAACTTTCCATTTAGTGTAGATGAGATTGAAGATGCTATAAGATCAATGAATGCTAAAATGGCAGACAAAAACATAGAGGTGTTACACTTAGCAATAAATGATGCAAAGGATTTAGAAAAATGATATACTCAACCGAAGAGACATTTCCAAAAGAAAAACTTGAAAAGTTACAAATAAAAAGGCTTAAAGAGACAGTTAGTAGGGTTTATAACAATGTACCTTTTTACCAAAAAAAGTTTAAAGAGTTGGGAATTTTACCTGAAGATATAAAGTCTATAGAGGATATAAGCAAACTCCCATTTACAAAAAAACAGGATTTAAGAGATAATTACCCTTTTGGACTATTTGCCGTTAGTCAAGATGCTGTTGTTAGAGTTCATAGCTCAAGCGGAACTACTGGAAAACCAACTGTGGTTGGCTATACAAAATCCGATATGGACATGTGGAATGAAGTTATGGCTAGAGTATATACTATGGCAGGAGTTACTTCTGAGGATTTAGTGCATAATGCTTATGGATATGGTCTATTTACCGGAGGTCTTGGCTTTCACTATGGGGCTGAAAAGGTTGGAGCAACTATAGTGCCAAGTAGTGGTGGTTTTACATCAAGACAACTACTTTTAATGAAAGACTTCAAAGCAACAGTTTTAGCAGCCACTCCATCTTTTGCACTACATATGGCTGAAAAAGCAAAAAGTGAGGGGTATGATTTGAAAAAAGATTTCAAATTAAAGTGTGGTCTGTTTGGAGCTGAGCCTACAAGTCCTGGATTAAAAAAAGAGGTATCAGAAGTTTGGGGAATTGATTACTTTGAGATTTATGGACTCTCTGAGATAATAGGTCCTGGAGTTTCTAGTAGTTGTACATGTAGCGATGAATTGCACATTTTTGAAGATCACTTTTATCCTGAAATTATTGATCCAAAGAGTGGTGAAGTACTTCCATATGGTCAAAAAGGAGAACTAGTTATAACAAGCCTAACCAAACAAGCTCTACCAATCATAAGATATAGAACCGGGGATATAACAAGTCTAAATCCAACTCCATGTAGATGTGGAAGAACACATATAAAAATGAAAAGTATTATGGGTAGAGCTGATGATATGCTCATAGTCAACGGTGTAAATGTATTTCCTTCTCAAGTAGAGCATGTTTTATCTCAAGTATCTGGCATTACGCTTAATTATCAAATCATTGCAGATAAAAAGGGTTACCTCGATAGTTTAGAGATTATGGTTGAAGTAAATGAAGATATGCCACTGGACAATTTAGGTGAACTAGAGAAATTGCAAAAAAATATTCAGGGTGAGCTTTTGAATAATTTGTATATAAATGCTAAAATAAAACTAGTAGAGCCTAGAACCATAGAGAGAAGTATGGGCAAGGCTGTTAGAGTAGTAGATAAAAGAAATTTATAAAGGAATTAGCTAATGTACACCATAAAACAATTATCAGTATTTGTCGAGAATAGATCTGGAGAGTTGAGTGATTTTACAAATGTTCTGAGTAAAAACAATATATCAATTAAATCAATTATGCTTGCTGATTCAATTGACTTTGGATTAGTTAGATGCCTGGTTGACAACCCAGATAAAGCAAAAGCAGTTTTGGAAGATGAGGGCTTTAGTGTAAAATTTACGGATGTTTTTGGAGTAAAAATTGATGATGTTGTTGGAAGTTTTAATAGAGTTGTCAAAGCTCTTGGTGAAGCTAAAATCAACATACAATATACATATAGTTTTTATGAATCAAATTGTGGAATTTTTATCTTTTGTGTAGAAAAAGATAGATTTAAAGAGGCGATTGAAACAATGCAAAAAGAGAATATTGAAGTAATAAGTGCTAGTCATTTTTATAAATAAGGTAAAACTATGAAATATAGATACATAGGAAAAAGTGGGCTAAGAGTAACACCAATTTGTCTAGGAACTATGACTTTTGGTTCTCAAGCGGATAAAAAAGAGTCCTTCAAAATTATGGATAAAGCATATGATAGAGGGATAAACTTTTTTGATACAGCAGAACTTTACCCTGTTCCTCCCTCTTATAAGTATGCAGGGCTAACCGAAGAGATAGTTGGAGAGTGGCTAAAAGATAAGCCTAGAGACTCCATCATCATAGCCTCTAAAGTAGCAGGGGCTGCAAATGGTTGGTTTGTGCCACCCATTAGGCATGGACTAACCGCCATAGACAGATTTCATATCACAAAAGCATTAGATGGAACTTTAAAAAGATTAAAAACTGATTATATAGACCTATACCAAGTCCACTGGCCAGATATGACTGTGCCAATCGAGGAGACACTTGAGGTGCTAAATGAGTTTGTCAAGCAAGGCAAGATAAGATACATCGGAACCTCAAACGACAGTGCCTATGGACTAACAAAAGCCAATGAAGTAGCAAAATTCAAAAATTTTGCTAGATTTCAATCCATACAAAATAACTTCTCAATGCTAAATAGAAGATTCTTGGATGAATTGGCAACAGTTTGTAAAAAAGAGAATATCTCCCTACTTCCTTACTCTCCACTTGCAGGTGGAGTTTTAACTGGAAAATATAACCAAAAAGTTTACCCACCAAATGCAAGATTTACAAAGTACTTAAATCATAAAAATCCTAGACTAAATGCACAAGCTGCTAGATTTTTAAATAAAAAAACACTCGCTTCGACCCAAAAATATTTAGAAATTGCAAAAGAGTATGGGGTTGAACTAACAACACTTGCAACAGCTTGGAGTATGAATTTTGACTTTATAGCTTCAACCATAATTGGAGCTTCTAATGCTTCTCAGCTAAGTCCAATCTTTGATGCATTTGATTACAAAATAGATGAAGAATTAATGAAAAAACTAGATAGTATTCATCAAGAAATTTTATACCCGATGGGATAATGAGGCCAAAATGAATAAATGGGATCAAAAAGCTAAAAGCTACAATAGGTACAATGAAAACAAAGATAATTTTGAGCAGAGAATTTTTAGTGTATTAAATGATAGTAAAATTGATTTTAAAGATAAAACTCTGCTTGATGTTGGAGCTGGAACTGGAGTTTATACCCTTCACATTGCAAAATTAGCTTTACAGATTGATGCTATTGATTCATCAAAAGAGATGTTAAAAATCCTAGAAGAGGATGCTAAAAAGCTAGGATTAAATAATATAAAAACTTTTGTAACAACTTGGGAGGAATTTAAATTAAATAAAGTTTATGATTTTTCACTTTGCACAATGTCTCCTGCTATAAACTCTCAAAGAGATATAGATAAGTTTGATAAAAGTGCCACTTGTAAAATATATTTAGGATGGGCAGGAAAAAGAGATACCATTATAATTGAGGAACTTTTTAAAGCTCATGGCTCAATCTACCAAGCTCCAAATGGAGCTTTAAAAGTAAAAAACTGGCTTACAAAAGAGAAAAAATCTTTCAAAATTTTTCCCTTTGAAGAGGAAAAAATCAGAGTTAGAAACTTTGATGATGCCGTTGAAAATTTTACTTGGCACTTGGATGTAAGGGGAATAACACCAAATAAAGAGAAAATCAAAAAAGTTTTAGATAGGTTTAAAGACGAAGATGAAAATGTAAAAGAGGTAACAATCAACCATATGAATTTAATCATTTGGGAATGAGATGGTAGTAAAAATTGCAACAACTGATGATATTGAAGAGATTGCAACCCTTCTAGAAGTGCTGTTTATGCTTGAAAAGGAGTTTGAACCAGATAAAAATAAGCAGATAAATGCTCTAAAAACTATTATAAACAACCAAAATATAGGTCACATTCTTGTTCTTAAAAACGAGGGTGAAATAGTAGCAACACTAAGCCTACTATATACTGTATCAACCGCTCTTGGAACAAAAGTTGCCATTCTTGAAGATATGATTGTAAGTCCTAAATACAGGAGAAAAGGTTTTGGAACTTTGTTATTAAAAAGTGCATTAAAGTTTGCACAAGAAAATGGATGCACAAGAGTAACCCTTTTAACTGATTCATCAAACATAAAAGCTCAACAATTTTATAAAAAAATAGGATTTAAAAAGTCGAATATGATTCCATTTAGATTTATCCAAAAGGCACAGCTATAAGCTGGGTTATGTCGAGGGTGATTATTTATCTACTTGCTACTTTACAGTAGCACTCTAGCGAATGGTACAAATATGAGGCTAACCAATCCATTCTTGCTGCAGGTTGGGTTTACATAGCACCTTTGATTACTCAAAGGTCTGGTGGGCTCTTACCCCACCGTTTCACCTTTACCTTTTAAAAAAGGAAGTCTTCTCTCTGTTGCACTATCCCTTGGGTTACCCCAGCCGTCCGTTAGACGGAACCTTGCCTCATTGCAGCCCAGACTTTCCTCCTGCCCATACTTTTGTGTTTTAAGTCCATATGTAGGCTTAAAACACAAAAGTATGGGCAGGTCATCACCCACTGTACCTTTTGGGGATAAAATTATATCATAATTTAAAATTTTTACACAATTCTTCTATTATAACCGTCGCATAAGAACCTTTTGGCAAAGAAAAGTGCATCTCAAACCAATTTTCTTCCTCTATATATCTGCTCTCAACATCTTCTAAAAATGCCCAAGCAAATCTTCTTGCCCCATCCATCTGTTTTAAAAATGGCTCAGCTTCATCAAATATCTCATCTTCTATTAACCGAGCTTCAAACTCACTCCTTATGCTTCTATTGCCAGCCAACCAACCCGTAACTGTTACATCTCTACTTTTAAATCTCTCTAACTCATCTTCAACATTTTCACATAAAAAAGGCTTACCATAAGGATAATGATGCAAAATATCACCTCTAAAAAGCTTAAAAAAGCTATCCTGCTTCTGCAATTTCTTTACCAAGTCCAAATCAAAATTTAAAGCAATTGAAGCTTCTTTTGGGCTAAAGCTCTCCAAAATCCTACAAATCTCCAATCTTTTTGAGAGCCAAGTGTTAAAAAGATAGCTCTGATAAGCGCTTATAAAAAAGAGTTTCATCTTCCTTTTTCTCTCTCTTCTTTTTCCCTCAAGAATCTCTTTTCCAAGTATGTAGTTGTCTCCATCTCTTCCAAATCTTTGATATCCAAAAAAGTTAGGAAAGCCATCTTTGTTAAGTGTTTTTAAGCCATTTTCTAGTTTTTTTGCATCAACTTTATTGACTTTTTTTAGCCTTATGAAAAATCTATTGCCCTTTAGATGCCCTACTCTTATCTTGTTGTTGTGGTATGTTTTTGAGAGTATCTTTATCTTATCATGCGAAAAGTTCTCCAATTTTTGCTCATAACTCTTATGCAGAGATATATACTGAGTTGTCATACCATCTTTATCTTTTAGTCCTGCATAACCAAAATCTCTCGTCTTAGCCCCACAAACTTCACTCAAAGCTTGAATCATTTGCCAAGTTGTTAAATCTTTTTTTCTTACATGTAGAACCAAATGCTCACCATCACCGCTAAACTCATAAAGCGGAATTTCATTTACAACAAAATCACTTGAATTTTTTGTAAATAGCACATCAATCGCAGAGTGTGTTAGGAAAAATTGTCTATTCATATTATTTCTTTTTTAATTATTTGTAAGATAGTAGATAAGTGCCAATTTGGTAAATCCTATTGCATAATTTGGGTTTAAATCACACTAACTATAAAACCAATCTTCTTCCATCTCATCAAGCCACCATCGAAGAACATCTTTATGCTTTTGCACAGACTTTTCAAACCACTCCTCTAGTGCTCCATACCCTAGTCCATAGCCACTAAAAACTCAAAGCTGCGCTTTCTTATTGGATTGTTCTACCTGTTTGTAATTATCGCTCATTATTTATCATTTATCAAGTTATCTTGACATCATTATACCATATCTATTCTTGTCTTGCCACCTTTTTACTGTATATGCAGTTCTCTTTCTACTCATTACTCTATCCTCTCTTACGATCTTCTATTTTTTAAAATAAAAAACTCCTGCTCAAGGGTTTTTTGGTATTTGTGGATAATGCTTATAAGTTTTTGTAACACTTGATGTGGTGGATTTAGATTTTTTGTAAACTCATACTGCTTTTGGTAGAGTTTGGAGTTTCCATAAGTTTTTATAAGCTCTTCTATATTTTGTGGGATGAAAAAGGGGATATTGCTATTTCGTGGCACTATCTCTTGGAGGTAGATTTTTATCCCAAACAGATCATAATCCCCAAAATAGTAAGCTTTATTTTGTAAAGTTGTGATAAACCTGAGTGCTGCTTTATTGCGATAGATAAAAACAATATCTTCCTCTCTAAAGAGGTGGCATTGGTTTTGAAAGTAGATGAGATTTTCAAAATTCTCTACTATGATAACAAGAGTAGAGGAGTAGAGTGTTGGTGGATTTTTTAAAAAAAGAGCGCTTTGCTCAAAAGCGTTTATCGATTTTTCATCTATAAGTGCATTGCCGGCTATAAACAACCCATCTTGCGGAGCAATATGTTTTTGCTTTGAGCTACTCTTAGCAGTTACAAGTTCCGATCTTGTTGTAGCGTTACTGATTGCTTGGATATTGGCATAAGCAAGAAAAAACTCCTCTTTTGCAATAACCTTTTTTCTTTTGGTATCTATGCGTTTAATTGCAATGAGATTTTCATCTAAAAGTTCTTTTATAAGTCCCGATGGGAGTGTGGAGTAGTTTAGCTCCTTATGCTCATAGAGTTTAAGGAGAGATTTGAGATATTTCATTGTAAAATAAGCTCTTGGGCGTAGGATCTGTTTTGTTTATTGGAAATGAGATATACTCGCTTATAGGTACCTATAAGCTTCTCATCAGGAGCACCATTAACGAAGTAAATTCCATTAGTATTGGCAAAGGTTATAAGCTCTTTTAAATAGCGTTGGGAGAGGATTCCTATCTCATCAAGAATTACATGTAAAGCAAGCTCCTTTTTGGTTGCTTTTTGTTTTAAAATAGCAAGCATGGCGATGTAGATCATCGTTTTAACTAAAACATCGGTACCGTTAGAGCCTATCTGATCAAGAGAGGTAACAAATCTACTATCATTCCCGTTTTCAACAACGCGAAACTCAAGCACAAAACTCTCTTTAAATGGGATAGTTTCGATACCCTCTTTTTCTATCACATCCACAAGCTCTTTAAGCAGTTTAGTCATCTCTTTAGCATTATTGGTTTGGTTAAAAAGATTAAGCCCAAAACCGTATGCGTTGTTATTATTTTCCTCTAGTATCGCGCGAAATATTTCTAACACTTTATTGTTGCTTGGCTGATAACGAAGAGTAAGTTTTTCAATCACTCCTATATCAACAGCATCAAAAAATTTAGAGATCTGTTTGATTCTTGGTTTAACTTTCTCTTGAAAATCAAGCAATCTTGAGTATTCCCCTACAATATCTTTAACGATTTTATTGAGGTTATTGCTTAAAAAGTTTTTCACCTCTTCAATCTTTTGGGCCTCAAAATACTCTTTGAGTGCGTAGCTATTTTGAAGAGGATTGGCTTGTTTTTCGATATGTAAAGAGTTATCAAAGAGATGATCCAATCTTGCCATCCTTTCGCGAATGGTTTTATCGACGCTATCAAGTTGAATTTCAAGATTTTCTATCCGCTCTATAAGGGTCAAAAGGCTCTCTTGTATCTCTTGGTTTGGCTCGTAAGCAAGTGAAAGTTCTAAAAATTTTTCAAGTTTTATTGTTTCAAACCGTTTTAGACTTTTTAGCTCCTGCTCTAATGCTTGAAGGTTTAAATGTATCTTTGTGATTTGTTCTTGAATAGAGTCTTGTTGCTTATGAAGATGCTCTAAGTGGGTATTAAATGTGTTTGTTTTTTCCTCTAACTCTTTTTGAAGTTGTTTTAGGGCGGTTCTTTTTTGCGGTAGGAGTTCAAGATACTCTTTTTTGTCTTTATAGTATCCAAAAACAAGCTCTTGGAGTGATTGTGTTGCTTTGATCTGCTCTTGGAGTGTTTTTAGTTCCTCTTGAAGTGCTCTAATCACCTCTGTATCGATCCCATTTTTTTCAAGAAGTTTATGGTAGTTTTGCTCTTGCTGCTTGAGTGCGTTTTGTTTTTGCTCATTTAGTTGCTCTTTTTGGATTTTTATGGAAGATAACTCTTTTTGAAGGGCTGCTTCAAGAGCATTTTTTTCTTTGGTAAATGAGGCCTTTGTGGCGCTTATTTTATTTTTCTGCTCTTTTGTTAGGGTTTTTAGTTGAGTATTTATACTTTGTAGCTGTGTGGAGATGGAATTGATCTGTTTTTGAAGCGAAGTAATTTTATACCCCTTTTGTTCTCTAAACTCTTTTTCCTCTTTCTCTTGGAGATCTTGAAGATGAATTTGTTTAGACTCTAAGGTGCTTTGTTTGATCTGTGATTGTTTGATATCTTCTCGAAGCTCTTTTTGTTTTCGTAAAAGTTTGTTTGTTTCGTTTTTGAACCATCTATTGATATTTTGAATCTGTATTTCACACTCTTGTTTTAATGAGGCAAGCTCTTTTTGGGTCTTTTCGATCTCTAGACTGATAGGATCGGCAGGGATATCTAATTGTTGAAACTCTAAAGCAAAAATTTGTTTACTATCTTCTTTAATCGATAGATCAAAATGCCCTAATAAGATCTCCTCTTTTAAGAAATAAAAATAGCGCTCTTTATTTGGGAGTGACAATACCTTTGATGCAACGCTATTGTTGGAGGCATTTAAAAGGTTATGGTATTTTTCAAGCTCTTTTTTTAAGGGAGCTTCTTTAGCGCTAAAGAGCTCTTTGGTATCTTTTTGTTTTTGTTCAAGCTCTTTTTCCACCCTTTGAAGTGCTTCTATATTGTAATTTAGCTGTGTATTTAGGTTTGCTATGGTGTTTTGTGTATCTTTGAGCTCTTTAATGGTGTCTTGCAGGGTGTGTTGTTTGGAAAATATAAATGGCTCTTTTTGTATTGTGGTGAGTCTATTTTGAAGCTCTTGTTTGTGTAATAGGGCAGTATGTTCTTGCTCTTTTAGTTGGGCTAATTGATTTGTATAGTCCTCTTTTATCTGTTCAATTTGGTCTGATTCTTTTTGGTGGATTTGTTGGAGTTTTTGGGTATGGTTTGTTTGTATAGTTAGCGTTTTTTGATCCAATTGGTTGTGTTGTTTTTGAAAACTATTCTCTATTGCTTGGAGTTGGTTTTGATGTTCTTGCTCTAAAGAGGAGTGCTCTTTTGTTAAAAATGTTTTTTTGGCTTGGAGCTCTTTTTCTTTGGCAAGGAGGCTATCTAGTGTTTCGTATTGCTTGATTTTTGTCTCAATTTGGATTTTTTGGTAGTATTGCTCTTTCTCTTTAGCTTTTTTAATCTCTGCCTTTATTGCTCCAATGGTTTCACTTAAATGTTCTTTTTGTTTTGTAAATTTTTGTTCCTCTTTTTTTATGCTCTCATGAAGTGTTTGAAGCTCTTTGTTTTTTCTATCAAGCTCCTCTTTGGCACTAAAAAGCTCCTTTTCCTTAAGGGGCTTGTTAAAGGCTAAAAGGGAGAGTGTCTCTTGGATATTGCTTAAAAGCAACTCCCTTTTATCAAGAAGTTCTATAAGATTTTGGATCTTTTTTTTACTTTTTTCAAAGAAGAGGATATCCTCATAGACTCTGTTAAAATCATCTAAATGGCGCTTAATCTGCTCCAAATCGATCGATCTCTCAACCTCAAGGGAAGCTGTGATTACTTGCTTGATTGCATCTGCATCGACTCGGGAGTTGGTAAAGATATTGGAGAGGGTTTTTGTAAAGCTCTCATACTCTTTTGCATAAAAGAGGGTAAAGGCAGAGAGTTTATGGTTTGTTTTTGCATAAAGTACACGCCTGTATTCACTTCCTCCGTTTATAACGGGACTTAAAAGGGCTTGCTCTTTGAGTTTAAGCCACAATTTTGCACTCTCTAAAGGTTTGTTGTTTTCAATACAAAGTGTTTTGATGTCAGGTTTTTGGTCAAACAAACAAAAACGAAATTTTGGTGCACTCTCTTTGTAGGCAATAACGGCGATATATTTTTGCTCCTTTTTGTATAGATAGACAATGTAGGAGTTCTCATAAGGGAAGTAGTACTCATTAAAGGAGATCTTTTTATGGGGATTTATTCCCAATGTTTTTGTATTGGCTGTGTAGAAGTAAAGGATTGCTCGAAGAAGGGTGGTTTTACCACTTCCATTAGCGCCAATTAGCAAGCTATTGCCATCTAAATAAACTTCGGCATACTCATATTTTGCTGATTTGATTAAAACAACTTGAATTAAACCATCCATCATGACTCTTTTATCTCAATTTTTTCAAAAAATTTAAACAGATACCTGCAACTATCTAAAACAATATACTGCTGTTCATACTCATTTTCAAGCGCTACAAAGCCCCGTTTTTGAAGCTTTGTAACAAGTGAAAGCACTTGGGCGTGGAGTGTTTGGGTGTTTAGGTCTTTGATCTTTTCTAATTGCGTTTTTAAAGTGATGTCATCTTTGATACGTTTTTTAATACCATCTAAACTAAAACGGTATCCAACATTGAAGTTTGGATCAAATTGCAAGAAAAAAGCAAATATATCCAAAAGCTCGTAGATTGTTTTTAGTTTTTGTTCTTTATTCTCAAGCGAAGCAAAGTAACAATACCCATCTCTTAGCTTGATAGTGATTCCAATGTAGCTAAAATACTCCTCTAAGAGATCGATATTTTGCTCAACATAGCGATAAAGGTTTTGGATTTGTCTGTTTGGGTCGTTTTGGGAGAGAAAACGCCCCTCTTTAAGGGTATGAAAAAGCTGGGTTGTTTTTTGCTTATGAAGCGCTATCATAGTAAACCTTCTTAAAAGTTTTATTTTGGTAGCAGTAAGGTTGCTGGGTAATTGTGTAGCTTTTTTCATAAAGTAAAATCATCTTACAGTAAAGCTTTGCAATGGTGTTTAGTGGCATATTTTTAAGTTTGGAATGGGTAAGTAAAAACTTTAAAAGGTGGTGTTTTGAGGAGCGAAACTCAAGATGAAGCCCCACAATATCGATATACTCGTGTCTTTTGGTTTGCGGTAAAAATTCAATCGTATCAGCAGTTTGTTTTTTGAGGTGTGCTTTTGAGGATATTTTTGTTAAGATGGTGTTAAGTTGGGCATCTTGTGTAACCTCTTCATCTAAAATGGTTCGTATGGTGAGTGTTCTATCAAAAAGTTCAAACTGTTCAAGTTGTGTTTGAAAATTGGTTGTACTATTTAGTTCAAAACTCTCTTTGAGCTCTTTTAATTTAATGATCTTTTCTACAACAATGTTGTGCTTGCTTACTTGATTGATATACTCTATTACATCTTGGTTAAGAGGGATAAGGGTTTTATTAAGATCGATTTTTTTTAAAGAGAGGCTTTGCAAAAGGGTGTTGAGATCCTCATCATAGAAGTTATGCATCGTTGCTTTATGGGTAGAAAGAAATGACTCAAACTGCTCTAAGGCTACACTAAATTCATCAAGCTTCTCTTTGTAGTAGCGAAGCTCTTTGAGCTTAAGGGCAAACTCCTCGGTGTTTTTATAGACTCTATCGATATGGATGCGCAACTTTAGCAAGTTAGTAAGTAAAATATAGTCTATCTTTTTAAGCTCTCTTTTTATTTGCAAAAGGGTTGTTTTTTGTTTTTGTTTAAACTCAAGAGCTATCTCTATTCTGTGTTTGAGAGAATTGATTTTATCGGCAATGATAGAGACTTCAATATTTTCATCAAGATCCAAATAGGATTGTATCAGCGTAACAATGCGTTCATCTAAACTAACTTTTTCTTCTTGAAGCTCTACAATCCCAAAATGCTCCATAAACTCTAATCGCTCTAAAGATACAAACTCTTCGATCTCACCAAAAGAGAGACTCCTTTCTCGATGTTCATACATATAAAGGAGGAGTTGTGTATGGTTACTGATAGCTTTAAGAAGTTTTTCTATCTTCAAAGTTGTTCCCCCTCAAAATTGACAACATTCTTCTCTTGTGAGTCCAACTCAATCCCAACTAAAAAGATTTGTTTGTTGTGGTTTTTGTATTTTTCGTAATACTTTTTCTCTTTTATCTGTTTTAGGGCACCATTTGTTTCGTTTTTATTATTTACAACTTTAAACTCTATAATGTAGATTTTATCCTCTATAAAAAGGGTTAAATCAATTCGTCCTTTGTTGGTTACATCTTCCCCTATAATCTCAATTCCCAAAGATTGCAAATAAGCATACAACACACTTGCATAAAACCCTTCATAGGTAGCTATTTGGTTGTTGGTGTAGTTGTTGTAAGGGATTGAGGCAAAAAGGGATTTTAAAGTTTGTTCTAAAAGATCTAACCTTCCATCAGCTAAAGCATCATAGAGATCATCTTGGTGTTTCTCTTTTTGATCATCTTTGGCAATATACTCAATAATATAATCATTTAAAGATATTTTCACCTCTTTATTTGGAAGCCTTAATTTATATTCAAATCCACCTCTTCTTTTCTCTTTAACATCCTCAATCGTCAAATACCCACTTTGATAAAGTATCACTTCAAGGTCAATATTTTCAATATCAAAACTATCAAGGAGTTTTTCATCAACTATAAGGTTAGAGAGTT
>Ga0256840_1002115_pt1 | contig 17781 bp, 17 predicted proteins | sample 355202metaG_FD_185969 | JGI IMG/M metagenome (GOLD analysis project Ga0256840, IMG submission 185969) | Hydrothermal vent microbial communities from Mid Atlantic Ridge, Atlantic Ocean - 355-202 | ecosystem: Environmental > Aquatic > Marine > Hydrothermal vents | place: Atlantic Ocean: Mid... | reverse complement strand
AAAAACCTTGCTGAACAGAGGTCTGCATTAAAATCAAAAACCCCGTTTATCGTTATGCAGTTTATTGTTTTCAGATTTAATGAACACGAAATAAAAAGCATAAAAAAATTGGCAAAAACGTTGAAAGTTGACAAACTGGAGTTAAAATCAGCACAAATTTATAACTTTGAAAAAAACACACAGCTAATACCTACAATTAAACAATACTCCAGATATAAAAAAAACAAGCACGGAAAAATCGTAATAAAAAACAAACTTAAAAACAAATGCAAAAGACTCTGGATATCAAGTGTTATTACAAATACCGGAAACGTGCTTCCCTGCTGTTTTGACAAAGACGCAAAATATTCGGCGGGTAATATGAAAGTTTTCTGTTTTAAAGAAATTAATAACAACAGTTTTTCAAGAGATTTCAGAAAAAAAGTTTCAGAAAACCGAAAACAAATTGATATTTGCAGAAACTGCACGGAAGGGTTAAAAGTATAAGCGTGTTTAAAATTTAAAAAAAATAAACGTGGCAAAAATTATAGTTACCGGAGGAACCGGATATATCGGGTCGCATACAGCAACAGAGCTTATTAACTCCGGATATGAGGTTATTATTGTTGATAATTTGTCTAATTCAAACATTAATGTTCTTGACGGAATAAAAAAAATTACGGGGATAAAGCCCGTGTTTTTTAAAACAAACCTTGCCGATGCTTCAGAAACAAAAGGGTTTTTTAATCATGTTGCCGATGCTGATGCTCTAATCCACTTTGCAGCATATAAAGCTGTGGGAGAATCTGTTAAACACCCCCTTAAATATTATCGCAATAATCTTAACTCTCTTCTGAATGTTTTGGAAAATATGTTTGAAAAAGGTATAAAAAATCTGATATTCTCATCATCCTGCACGGTTTACGGACAAGCTGAAAATCTCCCGGTTACAGAACTGTCTCCGATTTTAAAAGCTGATTCTCCTTACGGTAATACCAAACAAATATCAGAAGAAATAATCAGAGACAGCATTAAAGCATCAACACAAATAAAAGCAATTTCTTTGCGGTACTTTAACCCGATAGGAGCTCACGAGAGTGCAGAAATCGGAGAATTACCGACAGGAGAGCCGAATAACCTTGTCCCTTACATAACACAAACAGCAGCGGGAATAAGAGAACAGTTAAAAATTTTCGGTAACGATTACAATACTCCCGACGGCACGGCAATAAGAGATTATATACACGTTACGGATTTGGCAAAAGCACATACGGCAGCTCTGCAACGCTTACTGAACCTCGAAAATAAATCAAATTACGAAATTTTTAATATCGGAACAGGAGAGGGAAATTCCGTTGCAGAAGTTGTCAGAACATTTGAAAAAGTAACCGGCATTAAATTAAACACTAAAGTTGTCGGCAGGCGACCGGGAGATATAGAAAAAATATGGGCGGATGTGTCTCTTGCCGAAAAAGAATTAAAATGGAAAGCCGAGAAATCTCTCGGAGAAGCACTTTTATCTGCCTGGATAAGAGAAAAAAAATATAGGGGTATTTAACAACTGCGAAAAAACATGAACACTGTAAAATTTTATTTATTTTTTGCGATTTTTTTATTCGGATTTAAAAACATTATCGGTCAAACTCCTGACGGTAAAGAAATGCGCGGGGTTTGGGTTGCAACTGTCAAACATTTGGACTATCCGAGCAGCAGTTTTCTTTCTGTCAAAGAGCAAAAAAGAGAATTTGTCGAAATGTTGGATTTTTTTTCCGAAACAGGAATAAATGCCGTATTCTTCCAGGTTCGTCCGGCGGCTGATGCTTTTTTTGACTCCCCTTACGAGCCGTGGTCAGAATGGCTTACGGGAGAACAGGGAAAAGCACCGCATCCGTATTACGACCCTCTGAAGTTTATGATAAAAGAATGTCGCAAGAGAGGAATGCAGTTTCATGCATGGATAAACCCTTTCAGAGCTGTTGCAACCATTGAATTTGCAGATATTTCAAAAAATCACATAACAAACCGCAAACCCGAATGGTTCTTTACATATGATGTTAATAAATATTTTGACCCCGGAATCCCGGAAGTAAGAAAATATATTGTTAAAATAATTAAAGACATTGTAAGACGATACGACATTGACGGCATTCACTTTGACGATTATTTTTATCCGTATCCTGTCAGAGACGAAAACAACAAGATTGTCCAAGTTCCTGATTATAAAACATATCAAAAATATAACTCCGGATTTAACAATATTGAAGATTGGAGAAGAAATAACCTGGATTTATTTATAAAAGACGTTTATGATGCCGTGAAAAATGAAAACCCGTATATCAGTTTCGGTATCGCTCCCTCCGGAATTTGGAGGAACAAGGGGAAAGACCCGAAAGGTTCAGACACAAGGGGTTTTGCTCACTATGATTACTTGTATTCTGATGTGCTGAAATGGCTGAAAAACGGATGGGTTGATTATGTTGCACCTCAGATATATTGGCCCGTAGGGAACAAATACGCTGACTATAAAACACTTGTGGAGTGGTGGAGCAAACATACTTACGGCAAGCAACTTTATATCGGGCATGCCGTTTATAATGCCGGAAAAGATGCCGCATCCCGAGCGTGGCGAAATCCTGAAGAATTACCGAAACAAATTCGAATAAACCGAAAAACTCCCGAAGTTCTGGGCAGTATTTTTTACAGGGCAAGTTCTTTGAAAAAAAATCCTCTCGGTTTTTGCGACAGTCTGAAAAATAACTATTACAAAATAAAAACGACACCTCCGGAAATTCCGTTTATACAACCGCCCGACACATTTATTATTGCCGAAAATGACAATAAGTATGAACTGCCTCCGACAAGAACAGACGCCTGTGTGCCGTTTAATGTTTTTGTAACCGAGCTCGGGAATAAAATAATGGTTTCCTGGGAAAGCAAAGAAAAAAGCAAAGGTTTAACATATATAGTTTATAAGACCGCTTCTGAAAGTTCAAAACAAATAAAAACAACAAGCATTATTGCCGAAACAAATAAAACATATATCCTTTTAAAAAGAAGAAGATTGCCTTTTTTCAGAAAAAAATACGGAATTACGGTTACGGCAACCGGAAAATCTCAGACAGAAAGCCCGGCAAGTAAAGTTGTTTTTGTAAAGCTGTAAGTATTAACTAAAGAAATTTTTCAAATCTCGTCGGTCTTTTTTTGTCGGTCTGCCGGAACCTCTGTCTCTTTGCAGTAAAGTCTTTTTGTTTATTACCTCAAGGGTGTCAAGGTGTTCTTGCGGTGTTATTTCTTCTATGTAATCGGAAACAAGCTTTGCCCCTATTCTGTTGTGTAAAATTTCTTTTATGCGGTATATTCTGAAAACGGGCGGGTGTTTTATTTTAATCTCATCTCCGACTTTTATCAGTCTTGACGGTTTCAAGGCTGCATCATCAATAAAAACGTGTTTTTTTTTACACGCTTCTGCGGCTTTGTTGCGGGTTTTATACAACCTTACCGACCATAAAAATTTATCAATGCGTTCTGTCGGATTGCTCATTTTTTTTATTTAACTTTTCAGACTCTTTTTCTGCATCGTATCTGCTGTTAAAAAAATTCATCGCTCGGTCAATTCCGATTGTTCCGAAAGTTTTTATTGCTTCAATCATTTTTTCTGTCCTTTCCGGAAGAAGTTTTTTTTCATCCTCATTCCACGCAGACAAGACGTAGTCGGCTTGGTATCCTTTTCGAAATTTATTACCGATACCGAAACGCAAACGATTAAAGTTTTGATGTCCTAAAACGGCGATTATGTCTTTTAGTCCGTTGTGCCCGCCGTCTCCTCCGTTTTTTTTCAGGCGAATTGTTCCGAAGCTCAACGCTAAGTCATCAACAACTACAAGAGTGTTTTTTGTATCGACTTTTTCTTTTTTCATCCAATAATCAACAGCTTTACCGCTTAAATTCATAAATGTCATTGGCTTAACGAGAACAAAAATTCTTCCCCGATATTTTACTTTTGTCACATCTGCATAACGCTTGTGCTCAAAAACAGCATCGGACGCTTCGGCAAAAGCGTCCAATACTTTAAATCCTATGTTATGTCGAGTTTCGGCATATTCTTCGCCCGGATTTCCCAACCCGATGATAAGATATTTCATCTTATTTCCATCTGTATCCTTCTGTGCATTTCTTTTAAAGAACCACATCGGAAACGGTTATATTATTTTTCGGTTGTCGGTTCTTCTTCTCCGGCTTCTCCTTCTTCTCCTTCCTCTTCATCCGTAAGTGCTCCTGTTGATTTAGCCAGACGAGTTACGTTAACGGTAACAACAACCGATTGAGGATCTAAAAACTCAAGATTATCATACATTTCGTTCAAATCATTGATTCTTACAGCTTCTCCTATACCTAAATCCGTAACGTCAATATCAATATAATCAGGCATATTATCAGCGGTTGCTTTTACCAGCAACTTTCTTCTGTTAACCTGAAGGACTCCGCCTGCTTTTACTCCTTTTGACAAACCGGATGTTTTTACGGGAACAGGTATTTTAAAAGCCCTTGAAGTATCTATTCTGTAAAAATCAATATGTTGAATATCATCTGTTACCGGGTGAAAATCTATATCTTTCAAAATAGCCTGACATTTCTTGCCGTCAATATCCAAGTTTACGATGTATGAATTAGGCGTATAAACTAATTTTCTGAAATTGTTTCTGTGTGCATAGAAATGAATGTTTTCTTTTTCTTGACCGTATAGAACACAGGGAACATTTTCTTCTTTTCGCAACTGTTTGGTTGCCTTTTTTCCGATTTCCTTTCTTTCTTTTGCCTTAATTTCTATTGATTTCATATTTGTCTTTGTTTTTGATGCTACTCAGATTTACAAAAAACTTCTTGTGAAGAAAGCCGTAAATCCCCATTACATCCGTTAATAATCTCAGCTTTTTTAAATTTCGGGCGGCAAATATAATTAATATATTTATAAAACAGAAAATTTTAAATTGTACTTAGTTTGTTTGCAGAAAACTTGAGCTTATTGACTGATAGTGGTATATTTTATCAATAACTTTTGCAAATAAATCGGCAACAGACAAAACCTTAATTTTACCGGTTTCTTTTTTTAACGGTATTGTATCAGAAACAATTAGTTCCTTTAATTTAGAGGATTCAATTTTTTCATAGGCATTTCCGGATAAAACAGGATGTGTTATAACGGCTCTTACACTTAAGGCTCCGTTTTCCAAAAGAACTTCAGCAGCTTTTACAATCGTTCCGGCTGTATCAATAATATCATCAACTAAAATGACATTTTTCCCTTTTACGTCTCCGATAATCCTCATCTCACTAACTTCGTTCGCTTTTTCTCTTGATTTATACCCTATAACCATAGGTGCTCCAAGGAATTTAGCATAAGCATTTGCTCTTTTAGTTCCGCCTGTATCCGGAGAGGCAATAGCTATATTTTCAAGCCCCAAACTTTTAATATACGGAATAAAAACGGCAGAGGCAAAAAGATGATCAACGGGAACATTAAAAAAGCCTTGTATTTGATCGGCATGCAAATCCATTGTTATTATCCTGTCAACACCTGCTGCTGTTAAGATGTCTGCAACCAATTTTGCCGCTATTGCAACCCTGGGTCGGTCTTTTCTGTCTTGCCTTGCAAAACCGAAATACGGAATAACGGCAACAACTTTATATGCCGAGGCTCGTCTGGCAGCATCAATCATTAAAAGAAGTTCAAACAAGTTATCTGAAGGCTGAAAAGTTGACTGAACAATAAAAACAAAGTTTCCTCTTACCGTTTCTTCATACCCGGGCTGATATTCTCCGTCGCTGAACTTTGTAACAAATGACCTTCCTAACTCAATCCCGTAGTTTTCCGTAATTTTCTGTGCAAGATATTTTGATGCTTGACCCGAAAATATTTTAATGTCAGAGTGCATAAGATATAAAAGATTAATATTCTGCTTTTAAAAATGCAAAGGTATTTATTTTTTCAGGTTAAAAATAATTTTTATTATTCCGTTTTCGTATCAAAAAGAGGATTTTCCCGAAACCGGCTTTCATAGCCTTCGTCCGGCGGCAAATCACTTTTTTCTGATGCTTCAACTGCAAGAGCGTCACATCTTTCATTTTCGGGTATGTTTGAGTGCCCTTTTACCCACACAAGCCTTACTTTGTGCTTCCTGAAAACTTTAAGAAACCGTTTCCATAAATCTGAATTCTGTTTTTTGTTAAAGTTCTTTTTTTCCCAAGAAAAAACCCAACCTTTTTCAACTGCATTTACGACATAAGATGAGTCCGAATAAACAGTAACACGGCTTTCGTTTTTTTTCAACGCTTCAAGTCCGATTATTACTCCCAAAAGTTCCATTCTGTTATTTGTCGTTAATCTAAAGCCTCCTGAAAGCTCTTTTCGGTATTTACCCGCAAGTAAAACTACGCCGTAACCGCCGGGTCCGGGATTTCCCCGTGATGCTCCGTCAGTATATATCGTTATTTCCATACCTTGCAAAGGTACAAAATTTTCGGAGTAATTCAGAGTTTTAGCAGATAAAAATATGTTTTATAAAACATTTTTAAATCAGTATTTAATGTTATTTTTGTGGAGTTTTAAACAATTTTTAATGTACGCTATGTCAAATGTCATAAAGATAAAAAAAGGATTAGATATAAAATTGGCCGGATTACCGGAAAAAAAGTTGCACACACTTTCCTCGCTGAGTTCATATGGCATAAAACCGACGAACTTTCCCGGAATAACACCAAAAGTTGTTTCAAAAATCGGTACTGAAGTAAAGGCAGGCAGCACACTTTTTTATGATAAATATAACCCTGACGTTGTTTTCTCTTCTCCCGTAAGCGGAAAGGTTGCAGCAATTCACAGAGGAGAAAGAAGGCGAATACTGGAATTTGTAATTGAACCTGACGGAAAAAACGAAAGCGAAGTTTTTAAAAAAGAAAATCCCGAAAATTTAAGCAAGGAAGAAATTAAAGAAAACATATTAAAAAGCGGTTGTTGGCCTTTTATCAGACAGCGTCCTTTCAATATTACGGCAAATCCGAATATTGCTCCCCGCGACATTTTTATTACGTCTTTTGATTCCGCTCCTTTAGCTGCAGATTATAATTACATTGTTAAAGATGATTTTTCTGCATTTCAGACAGGTGTTAATGCATTAAAAAAACTAACGGAAGGAAATGTTTATCTCGGAATTAAAGCCGGAGAAACAGCAAACCCATTTTCAAATACCGCAAATGTCGAAAAATATGAATTTTCGGGACCACACCCTGCCGGGAATGTAGGAGTACAAATCAATAAAATAAAACCGATAAACAAAGGTGAAGTTGTTTGGACATTAAGTGCTGCCGATGTTATAATAATAGGACGGTTATTTGAAACCGGAACATATAATCCGGAGAGAATTATTGCTCTCGGCGGATCGGAAATAAAGCATCCTCAATATTATAAAACCTTACTCGGAACTAACGTTTCTGAAATTCTTAAAGAACAATTAAAAGATAACGGCATTAATAAAAGAATTATATCAGGAAATGTTCTTACCGGTGAAAAAATATCCGAAAATGAGTATATCGGTTTTTATGATACATCTGTAACGGTTATTCCGGAAGGAGATAAACCTGAGTTTTTCGGATGGGCAAAACCGGGTTTTAATAAATTCAGTATGTCCAGAACATTTTTCAGCTGGCTTAACCCTAAAAAAGAATGGGTTTTAGATGCAAACATTCATGGCGGAGAGCGTCCGTTTATAGTAACCGGAGAAATGGAAAAGGTTTTTCCGATGGATATTTTTCCTATGCAATTGATAAAAGCAATAATTATAAAAGACCTTGACTTAATGGAAGAACTCGGTATTTATGAAGTTGCGGAGGAAGATTTTGCTCTTTGCGAGGTAATAAATACATCTAAAATAGAAATACAAAAGATAATAAGAGAGGGGTTTGAATTTGCAATAAAAGAACTCGGATAATTAAATACAAAAATCTCAACAGAAATATATAAATATAAACATGAAAGGTTTAGAAAAATATTTTGAAAAAATAAAACCTAACTTTGAAAAAGGCGGAAAATATGAAAAGTGGGGATCCGTTTTTGAAAGTTTTGAAACATTTTTATTTGTTCCCGCAAAAACAGCACCTAAAAGAGGTGCACATATTCGCGATGCTATTGACACTAAGCGATTAATGATCATAGTAGTTATAGCCTTAATTCCGTCTTTATTGTTCGGTATGTGGAATACAGGATATCAACATTTTTTGTCAACGGGAACCGATGTCGGGTTTTGGCAGGAATTTTTGTACGGTTTCATAAAAGTGATGCCTCTTGTGCTGGTGTCATATATTGCCGGTCTCGGAACAGAGTTTGTTTTTGTTTATATAAAGAAAAAAGAAATTGAAGAGGGTTTTTTAGTATCCGGTTTACTGATTCCTCTGATAGTTCCCGTAGACGTTCCTCTTTGGATGGTTGCTGTTGCAACGATTCTTGCTGTTATTCTCGGAAAAGAAGTTTTCGGCGGAACGGGAATGAATATTTTCAACCCGGCTTTGCTTGCCAGAGCATTTTTGTTTTTCGGGTACGCAAAAAAAATGTCCGGAGATAAGGTTTGGATTTCCGGTCTTGAAAAAGGACAAAATGTTATTGACGGATTTTCGGGGGCAACACCTCTTGCTCAATTTGCCGGAACAACAAAAGAACAATTAGCCGACGGCGGCTTTAAAATTTTTGACGGGCTTCACAATAATATTGTGTCTGCCTATGATATGTTTATGGGATGGATTCCGGGATCCGTAGGCGAAACCTCTACTTTAATGATATTGATAGGTGCTGCAATTTTGGTATATACCGGTGTTGCAAGCTGGAAAATTATGCTTTCCGGATTCCTGGGAGCATCTGCCATAGGATTATTGCTTAATATTTTACCGGACGGTATGAATCCGTATTTTGAGCTACCCTTTTACTATCACCTTATTTCAGGCGGGTTGGCATTCGGAATTGTTTTTATGGCTACGGATCCGGTTACATCGGCACAAACAGAAAAAGGAAAATGGATTTACGGAGCCCTAACAGGTGTGCTTATAGTTATAATAAGAGTCTTTAATCCCGGTTATCCGGAAGGAACAATGCTTGCCATATTATTAATGAACGCCTTTGCTCCGTTAATTGACCATTACATAATAAGAGCAAACGTTAAAAAACGAATGAAACGTATAAAAGTTAATGCTTAACCCGGTTTTGTTAAAAATATAAATAACAGACAAATGAAATTAGATACAAACAGCAATTTATACACATTTTTATATTCTTCAATTCTTGTTATTGTTGTTGCTGCAGCATTGGCATTTACGGCTGTCAAGCTAAAACCTCTTCAGGATAAAAATGTCAAAGTTGAAAAAATGAAGAATATATTGCAGTCAATAGGAGTTGTTGCAAGTGCAGAAAATGCAGAAGACCTTTACAATAAATATATTACAGACTCTTATACCGTAAATGCTAAAGGAGAAAAAATCGAAGGAAAAGATGCTTTTTCGGTTAATATGAAAAAACAATTTAAGCTAAAATCTGAAAACCGGACTCTTCCTGTTTATGAAGCAAAAATTGATGACGGTTCAAAAAAAATAATAATTCCTTTACGGGGAAAGGGGCTTTGGGGTCCTATTTGGGGCTATTTTGCATTAAATGATGATTATAATACAATATACGGGGCAGTTTTTGACCACAAGGGAGAGACTCCCGGTTTGGGTGCAGAAATTGCAACAAAAGAATTTCAAAAACAGTTTGCAGGAAAAACACTTTTTGACGGAGAAAACCTTGTTTCAATAACTGTTTATAAAGGCGGCAGCGGATCTGCAGAAAAAGCCGGAGATACAAAACACGGTATTGACGGAATTTCCGGCGGAACTATAACAAGTAAAGATTTAGAAAAAATGGTAAAAGACGAATGGTTGTTTTCGTATAAAAGTTTCCTTGTTAAAAATAAAGAACTAAAGAAATAATAAAAATGGGAAAAAATTTAAAACTTATTACAGACCCTTTAAACCTAAATAATCCTATTACGGTTCAGGTACTGGGGATATGTTCAGCTCTTGCGGTTACGGTAAAACTTATGCCGGCAATAGTTATGTCATTGTCCGTAATTGCCGTAATGGCTTTTGCAAATGTTATAATTTCGCTTTTAAGAAATACAATTCCTTCTCGTATCAGAATTATTGTTCAATTAGTGGTAATCGCAGCCTTAGTAATTATTGTAGACCAAATATTGAAAGCATATGTTTATGACATAAGCAAACAACTTTCAGTTTTTGTCGGCTTGATTATAACAAATTGTATTATTATGGGAAGACTTGAGGCATTTGCTCTCGGAAACAAACCTATTCCTTCTTTTTTAGACGGTATCGGAAACGGAGCGGGTTATGCCGTTATCCTTATAATTGTTTCTGCCGTCAGAGAATTTTTCGGATCGGGTTCTCTTGCAGGGTTTAAAATAATACCTCAAAGTTTTTATGACTTCGGGTATGCCGATAACGGACTTATAATTTTACCTCCTATGGCATTAATTATAGTAGGTGTAATTATTTGGGTTCAAAGAAGTAAAACAAGAGAGCTTATTGAAAATTAAAAATATACGAAAATTGAAATAAAATGGAAGAATATATAAACATCTTCGTAAAATCTGTTTTTGTTGATAATATGATATTTGCCTACTTTTTAGGCATGTGCTCATATCTTGCTGTGTCAAAAACAGTTAATACAGCAACCGGGCTTGGAATAGCAGTGATATTTGTTTTAGGAATAACGGTTCCTGTTAACTGGCTGTTAGAAAACTATATCCTGAAAGAAGGTGCTTTAACTTGGCTGCTGGGAGATTCGGCAACGAATATTGATTTAAGTTTTCTGAGTTTCATTATGTTTATTGCCGTTATAGCATCAATGGTTCAGCTTGTAGAAATGATTGTAGAAAAGTTTGCTCCGGCATTATATTCCTCATTAGGAATATTTCTTCCTCTTATTGCGGTAAACTGTGCAATTCTCGGAGGAGCATTATTTATGCAAGAAAGAGAATATGCATCAATAGGTGAGGCTACTGTATTCGGGCTCGGCTCCGGTATCGGTTGGTTTCTGGCAATCGTAGGTATTGCGGCAATAAGAGAGAAAATAAGATACTCAAACGTTCCGGCTCCTTTAAGAGGCATAGGCATTACATTTATTGCAACAGGTTTAATGGGAATAGCCTTTATGACCTTTATGGGAATAAAATTATAACAAACTTTAAATAATAATATTTTTCAAATATGTTTATATCAGCAGTTCAGCAATCGATTACTGAAATCATAACAATAAGTGTTATCGCATTTTTGATTATAATACTTCTCTTAGTTTTGATATTACTTTTTGCTAAATCTAAGCTTTTACCTTCCGGAGAAGTAAAAATTAATATCAACGATGATGAAGAGCACCTTCTTACAGTATCTCCCGGAAGTACCCTGTTATCAACACTTCAAAGTAATAAAATACTCTTACCGTCGGCTTGCGGAGGAGGAGGAACCTGCGGTATGTGCGAATGTGAAGTATTAGAAGGCGGCGGAGAAATCCTTCCGACGGAAAAACCGTTTTTTACAAGAAAAGAAATAAAAGAACACAAACGTCTTGCCTGCCAGGTAAAGGTTAAAGAAGACATGAAAATTCAAATTCCTAAAGAAATAATGGGAATTAAAAAATGGGAATGCGAAGTTATTTCAAACAAAAATGTTGCAACATTTATTAAAGAGTTTATAGTTAAGCTTCCGGACGGAGAAAATCTTGATTTTCGCTCGGGCGGGTACATACAAATAGACGTGCCTAAAGTTACGGTACATTTTAAAGATTTTGATATTGAAGAAGAATACAGGGAAGATTGGGATAAGTTCAAAATGTGGGATTTAACAATGAAAAACACAGAGGAAACTTATCGGGCATATTCTATGGCAAACCACCCCGCTGAAGGAAATATAATAATGTTGAATATAAGAATAGCAACCCCGCCGTGGGATAAAGCTAAGGGTACATTTATGAATGTTAATCCCGGTATTTGTTCCTCCTATATATTTTCAAAAAAACCGGGAGATAAAGTAACAATTTCAGGACCTTACGGTGAATTCTTTATAAAAGATACAGACAACGAAATGATGTTTATAGGCGGAGGTGCCGGAATGGCTCCTATGCGGTCTCATATTTTTGACCAGTTTAAAACAAAAAAAACAAAACGAAAAGCAACGTTTTGGTACGGAGCCCGTTCCTTGCGAGAGGCTTTTTATGTAGAAGATTTTGATGAAATTGCAGCCGAAAATGAAAACTTTGAATGGCATCTTGCTTTGTCTGAACCGTTAGAAAGTGACAACTGGACAGGTCCTACCGGATTTATACATCAGGTAATTTATGATATGTATCTTAAAAATCACGAAGAGCCGGAAGAAATTGAATACTATCTTTGCGGACCGCCGATGATGAATGCCGCAGTAGAAAAAATGCTGTTTGATCTTGGTGTTCCGGAAGAAAATATAATGTTTGACGATTTCGGAGGATAGAAATAAGTAAAGTATAACAAACACAAAAAGGTCTTTTCCTATTAAAAAACGAAAAGACCTTTTTGTGTTTTCGGAAAAAATTAAAATTTTGTACGGCTGCTTATAAAAACAAAAAACCCTGTTAATTTTTAAACTAACAGGGTTTTTTCAAATCTGCTGACCCACCAGGACTCGAACCTAGAACGGATGGACCAAAACCATCTGTGTTACCATTACACCATGGGTCAGTGTTTTGAGGGTGCAAATTTATTATATTTTTTTATGTTTGTGCAAATTTTTATAAAATTATTTTAAAAAAGTTTAAATTTACGACAAAACAAATCAACTATATAAAAATGACGCAAGTTTTTCTGTCATTAGGCAGCAACAAGGGAGACAGGTTGAGTAATATTAATAACGCTGTCGAAAATATCGGTAACAGCATAGGGGAAATAATCAATGTTTCCGAGGTTTTTGAAACAAAGTCCTGGGGATATGACGATTTTGATTACTTAAATATTGTTGTTATGACAAAAACTCTGTTGTCTCCGAAAAGTTTACTCGCAAAAACACAACGTATAGAAAAAGAACTCGGCAGAAAAACAAAATCATATAAGCAAGGAGAAAACGTTGTTTACCGAGCACGAGAAATTGATATAGATATTTTATTCTTCGGAAATAAAATTATAAACTCTCGAAATCTTACTGTCCCCCACCCTTTGCTTCATCTCAGAAGTTTTGTATTAGAACCGCTGTTGCAGGTCGCACCCGGTTTTATTCACCCGGTTTTTAATCTTTCGATTAAAGAATTAGAACAAAACATTAATCAGTTGCGGCAAGATTTATGACCTCTCTTAAAAAAATATATTCGCTTATTTTTGTATTTTTTTTGATAAAAAATAAAAAACTACTTTTGTACTTAAATTTAACCATAATTTTATCCTTTTGAACTTTGCATTATTTACGGCAAAACGAATAACTTTTTCGCAGATAAATAAAAAAAGAATGTCTGCCTCTGTGCTCAACATTGCTGTCAGTGTTGTAGCCGTCGGTATTGCCGTTATGATTATTACCGTTTCTGTCGTAACGGGTTTTAAAGACGGTGTTTATAAAAAAATAATCGGTTTTCAGGCACATATCACAATAAAAAACAGAGATATAAATGAAACTTACGAAACTCTTCCCGTAAGCAAAAAACAACCCTTTTATCCGGGTATTACCAAAATAAAGGGAATAAACCATATTCAAATTTATGCAACAAAGCCGGGTATTATAAAAACAAGCTCCGAAGTTCAAGGTATAATACTAAAAGGTGTGGGTAATGATTATAATTGGAACTTTTTAAAAGAAAACCTGATTGAAGGAAGAGTCCCTGATATTTTTGCCGATAAAAAAACAAACGATATCCTTATTTCTGAAAAAACAGCAAGTTTACTAAATTATAAAACAGGCGACAACGTTGATATTTTCTTTATTCAAAATCCGCCGAAAGCACGACGTTTTAAAGTTTGCGGTATATACAAAACCGGAATGCAGGAGCTTGACAAAATGATTGCCGTTTGCGATATCAGACAAATTCAAAAAATAAACGGCTGGAACAAAGACCAAATAAGCGGTTTTGAAGTTTTTATCGATGATTTTGTTAACCCCGAAGAAATGACAGAAAAGGTACAGGATGAAGTAGCTTCGGTAATAAACGAAGACGGAAGTATGCTAAAAGTCAGTAATTACCTCCGTGATAATGCTTTTATTGTGCAATGGCTCAAACTTTCCGATACAAATGTTGTCGTAATACTTACACTTATGATAATTGTTTCTGTTTTAAGTATGATAGCCGCACTGCTGACAATAATTCTCGAGCGCACATCTATGATAGGTATTTTTAAAGCTCTTGGTGCAGATAATTCTAAAATTATTAATATCTTTTTATACAACGGAGCATTTCTCATTTTAAAGGGATTAATAATCGGTAATATATTAAGTATCGGAATTTTATTGTTGCAGCAGTTTTTTAAACTCATTCCGCTTAATCCGGATTTGTATTATGTTGACAGCGTTCCTGTTGATTTTAATATCTTTAATATCTTATTATTAAATGCCGGAACATTGATTATAAGTATTTTAGTTTTAATATTACCGGCTTTGTTAGTTGCAAAAATTCATCCGTCAAAAACAATTTCTTTTAAATAAATAATTCAATGAGCTATGTCGAAAATATTAAGGACAAACTTCTTAAAGCGTTACAAAACAAGCTTCCGGGACACTCTTCCCATATTAAGATGATGCCTGAAAGCCGATTGAATATGTCTTATGATTTTGATATAAATAACGTTAAGAAAAGTGCCGTTCTTTTATTGTTATTTCCCGAAAACAAAACTTATAAGCTCATTTTTATCAAACGTGCGGAAGATAACGGCAGTCATTCCGGACAAATTGCTTTTCCGGGAGGAAAAGTTGAAATATCAGACAAGGATCTTGAATATACAGCATTACGCGAAACAGAAGAGGAAATAGGAATAAAAAAAGAAAATGTCAGAATAATACGAGGTTTAACACCTTTGTTTATTCCTGTCAGCAAATTTTTAGTTTATCCTTTTGTCGGGATAATTGATTATTTTCCGAAATTATGTATTAATAAAAAAGAGGTTCAGGATGTTTATTTTGCAGATTTTAAAATTGTCGTTTCCGCAGAAAAAACAGAAAAATACGTCTCGACAAGAAACGAAAAAATAACGGCACCTTTTTATGTTTTTAAAGAATTTGAAATATGGGGTGCTTCCGCTATGATTTTAAGCGAATTTGCAGATTTGTTAAAAAAAGATTTTAATTAAAATGGGAAAAAACAAGCTTAAACGATTTAAAGAAAACGAAACGTTTGAACACCTTTTTCAACCGTCGGCACAGGAAATGTTCACCGGTAATTTTTTTCTCAAAGGGAAATGGAACAAGGAGTATTTTAAAAACAGCAATCCTGTCATTTTGGAAGTCGGTTGCGGAAAAGGAGAATATACGGTTGGTCTTGCTCGTAAATATCCCCAAAAAAATTTCATCGGTATTGATATAAAAGGTCCTCGACTTTGGCGAGGTGCAAAAACCGTGAAAGAAGAGGGTTTAAAAAATGCCGCTTTTATCAGAAATAAAGTGGAGTTTCTTACATCCTTTTTTGCACCTGACGAAATTCGTGAAATCTGGATAACTTTTCCTGACCCCCAACCTAAAAAAATGAAAAAACGCCTTACCTCAGCCCGTTTCCTTAAAATTTATTCGGAAATTTTACACCCGGAAGGAATAATTCACCTCAAAACCGACAGTATTTTAATGCACGAGTTTACAAAAAAAATTACGGAAGTAAACAATATTGAGACTCTTTTCTCGACAGATGATTTATACGGAGCAGGTGTTAAAAATGAAGTAACAGAAATTAAAACATTCTATGAGCAAAAATTTCTGGAAGACAGACTTAAAATTACCTATTTAAAATTCCGTTTAAACGGAAAGTCAGAATTTATAAATCCGAAAGAGTAAATATCTTATTTTTTAATAAAGTCTTTGGTTAGGTATTGCAAATATGCTTTCCCGAGAATATTGTTTTCATCTGTGTTTTTATATATAAAGTAGCCATTTTTGTTAATATCAAAAACCTGTGTTGTTGAATCGGTAATAAAGCCGAAGCCGTTATTAAAACTGTAAAATGCAAAACTCTTTGATTGTTTTGAAAAAATATCTTTTCCGAAAATAAAATCATCGGTATTGATATTTAACTGAGAAAGCAGTGTTGTCGAAATATCCGTTTGTCCTGCGAACTTATTAATTACGGTGTCTTTTTTTATGGCTCCTCCCGTCCAAATCATCGGGATTTTATACCTTACGGGAACATAAGGACTTGTGTTCTCAGGCAACCTGCTCCCGTGATCGGCAACAAAAATTATCAGTGTATTTTTTCGGCTTTTCAGGGTTTTCATTTTGTGAATAAATTCTCCGATTGATTTATCCGTGTAATAAACCGAGTTTAAAAAACGACTGTCTTCGTCATTTCCCCGAAAAACAGTTTTCATAGGGACGTCGAAAGGTTCGTGGCTGCTCAGTGTCATACAAACTTTAAAATAAAGGCTTGTATCGGCTTTGCACTCTTCATACAGTTTATTGAAAACAATATGGTCGTGAACTCCCCATTTTGAATTTCTGTTTGCTTTAGGAAAATCATTAATTGTAATGACTTTGTCAAATTTATTATGTAACAGATAAGGCTTTATATCTGCAAAATTTATATCAAACCCGCAAATCCATTCCGTACTGTAGCCCGATTTTTTTAATTTTTCCGTTATTGTAGGTATTTTTTCTGCTTTATTCGGATAGCTCATCATACTTGTTTTAGGAAGTGACGGGTAGCCGCTTAGTATTGCAAATATTCCCTTTACGGTTCTGTCTCCGGTTGCATAAAAATTTTTAAAAATAATACCTTCTTCGGCTATTTTATTTAAATTCGGGGTTATTCCGTCTTTTCCGCCGAAAGGTTTTATAACTTTTGCCGTGAAGCTTTCCAAAATTACAATAACAATATTCGGTTTGTTTATTTTAAGAACTTTGTCGGTATCCGGTTTCTCTTTTACACGGGGATATAAAAAACGAAAATTCTTTTCTGCCGTTTTTTCATCAAAAAATTTTATACTCTCGACTTTTTGAAACTTTTCCAGAGCGTTTCCTAAATTCCAAACAGCATTTATTGCAGTGTGATTTGCAAAAATATTATTTTCAGAAAAATAAACCATCCCGGTATTCATCGGAGCAATACCGACAGAACCTCTTATCGGAAGAATTAAAGAACCTGTTATAAAAATAAAAACCAATGACGTTATTATATCGGATTTTTTAAACTTTTTTAATATCTTATCAACATATTTTTTATATAGAAATACACTCAATGAAAAATATAACACAAAAATTGTTAAAAGTTTTATATACGTTTTTATGTCGGTTGATGCTGCCGCATCTGCAGGGTCTTTTAGGTATAACAGAACCGTAGCATCAATTCTGAACCTCCAGTTTCTGTATAGTTCCGCATCCGAAATAATGATTAGTGCAGAAATAAACATTAAAAATATCGTATATGCGTTTATGAACTTCCTGTAATATTTCGGATTCAATCGAGGACTTAAAATAATTAACAATCCCGGGAGCACACAAAAATAACCTGTTACGGAAGCATCTTGATGCGCTCCGTGTAAAAATAAAAGGAAAACTTCTGATACA
>Ga0256840_1002114_pt1 | contig 17783 bp, 20 predicted proteins | sample 355202metaG_FD_185969 | JGI IMG/M metagenome (GOLD analysis project Ga0256840, IMG submission 185969) | Hydrothermal vent microbial communities from Mid Atlantic Ridge, Atlantic Ocean - 355-202 | ecosystem: Environmental > Aquatic > Marine > Hydrothermal vents | place: Atlantic Ocean: Mid... | reverse complement strand
CAATTGATTAACAGTCACTGTGTATTATCAGTGAGCTGTATGAATGAATTTCAGGTGATTGTAAGAAAAATAAAAATCTGCACCGAAAAAACTGTCAAGTCTTTTTTTAATTATTTTCTAGGGGGGGGGTAGTTACTTCAATTCAATATAGCCCATAGAAACAATTATCATTGCCCACATATTTCGTAGGCTGGCGGTGAAGCGGCAGCGCAACCCCAGCAAACATAATCATAAACCGCCCCCCCCCATTTATCAAGTGGCAATTATCTGCCACTTCTATTTACAATCGGCCAAAATACAATGTAAGAAGCTGTTATTACTATACTTTTATTTATTGGCATTCGACATGCATTAATCATTGCAAACGATTTAAAAACTTATCGAGGAGTCAATAAAATGGCACAAACCATCAACACCAACATTGCTTCGCTAAATTCTCAGCGTAATCTAAACGGTTCCCAAAAAGACCTGACTACATCATTGCAGCGTTTATCAACAGGCTTAAGAATTAACAGCGCAAAAGACGATGCTGCGGGTTTGGCTATTTCGGAACGGATGACGAGTCAAATCAGAGGTTTGAACCAGGCCGCCAGAAATGCCAATGACGGTATTTCTTTAGCACAGACGGCTGAAGGTGCACTAACTCAAACCACTGAACTTTTACAGAGGATACGTGAACTATCTGTTCAGTCTGCCAATGACACCAACACTTCAAGTGACAGACAGGCGCTGCAGGATGAGGTGACACAGCTTCAGTCAGAGATTAACCGAATTGCCAAAACAACTGAATTTAATGGGCAGCGCATTATTGACGGCTCTTTTGCCAGTGCCAGTTTTCAGGTTGGTGCCAATGCAGGACAAACTGTTGACGTGTCAATTTCTAGTGCTAAAGGTGCCTCTATAGGTGCCATTGCTGAACAAGAGTCTACACAAGTTACCAGTACTGCCGCCGCTAACATTAAAATTACTGTGGGCGAGATTACAAAAGAAATTTCCAGCAGTGCTAACTTTGCTGAAGCATCTGTATCTGGCCGAAGCGGGTCCTCTGCATATGCAAAGGCTGCCGCGATTAATGATGCTGGCATTCCTGGTTTAACAGCTATTGCCAATACTGAAATAACAACGAATACAGCTGGGACAGTTGGAGGAACAGCTGCAAACCAAACTTACAGTTTAAAAGTAAATGATGTTGATATTTATTCTGGAGTGGGTATAGGTAATACAAATGGAGAAAGTGCATTAAACTTGACACAAGTAAGAGATGCTATCAATGCACAGTCAGGCAAAACGGGTGTTGTAGCTTCTGTTGAAGGGAATGAGATGACATTTACTGCCGCTGACGGACGCGACCTTAAGGTTGAAGAAGGTGCCGGCGGTGGGCTTACCTTCCTTACTGGCGTAGCCCCAACAGCAGCGACGCCCCCAACCACGCAAATTGGTACAGGAGTACCTGAAGAAGGAAAAATAACTTTAAGTGCAACTGAAACAATATCATTTGGCACAACAGCCTCTGCAGATCTGGCTAACATTGGCTATACCGCCAATGTAGCCAAAGATACTAAAGGCATTGATGATATTTCTGTCGCTACACGGGAAGGAGCAGAGTCAGCACTTAAACGAGTTGATGCCGCTTTACAGCAAGTTAACAGTACCCGCTCTAACTTAGGTGCGGTTCAAAATAGGTTTGAAGCCACCATCGCCAATTTACAAACAACTTCAGAAAATTTAAGCGCAGCCCGCAGCCGGATCCGTGATGCTGATTTTGCTGCTGAAACAGCTAATCTGACTAAAGCCCAGATTCTGCAGCAGGCTGGAACAGCAATGCTGGCACAGGCTAATCAGCTTCCCCAAGGTGTACTATCTTTATTGCAAGGTTAAGCTATTGGCTTCAATTTTAAAAACAGGTAGGAGAGCAATGTCGTTGAGTTAAGCATAAAACATTCGGAGGAGTGGGGTTAGTTTCTACAAATACGGGGCTAAAGCCCCGTCTCCAAGCTTAATTGGCTTTTACATCTAAGCACTGGGCAAGATGCCTGTAATTTTGAAAGTTTAGGGCTGTCGATTGCAATGCCTGATGTTTTTGAGGAAAAATCTCGGGGTGATTTATCCACATTTTTTTCATTTCCATCACCTTCTCCGCCCTACACTTTTTTGCTATAGTTTGTATACGAAAGCTATAAAATCATCTCTTTTTTAGCTTCCCCCAAATATCCGCATTAACAGCCGGCTCAACTTCTACAGGTTCTTTATCATCTTCTGCATTTTGCTCCTCAGGCTGTATAACCGTTTTCTGTTCTTCCCCCTGCTGCCTAGCTTTCTGCTTTTTGCTTAACCGCACCTTCTTCTTTTTAGGGCTTTTACGTGGCATGGGCGGTGCAACTTCATCCACCTCAAAGCCTTCGATCTCTTCTCTTTCTAAATTAAGCCCGTTATATTTTTCTATCACTGAAAAATGCTGATATTCATGGTGTGCGATTAAAGAAATCACATGGCCCTTTTCCCCTGCGCGTCCTGTCCGTCCTATTCTATGCACATAGTCATTTGGCGAGCGTGGCAAATCATAGTTAATCACACAGGGCAGCTGTTTAATATCAATCCCTCTGGCCGCCACATCTGTAGCGATTAAAATGCGAATACCGCCTGCTTTAAATTTCTTTAAGGCTGCCATCCGTGCAGACTGCTCCTTATTGCTGTGCATGGCAACCGCTTCGATATTTCTTTTTTCCAGTTTTTTCACTAAGTTATCGCACGTCCGTTTTGCACTGCAAAAAATCAGCACCTGTTCCCAGTCATTATTATCTAGCAGATATGCCAACAGGTCATTTTTCTGGTTGTGATTAATAGTGATAACACGCTGCTCTATTTCCAGTTCGTCAACAAACTCATCCATATTGATGATTGCCGGTGTATTCATTACTTCTCGAACCAATCTGCTTATGCTTTCTGGAAAAGTCGCGGTAAACATCAAGTTCTGGCGTTTATTGGGCAGCAATTTACTGATGCGTTCAATTTCTTCCTGAAAATCCCCTTTCATCAGGCGATCTACTTCGTCAATCACCAGGGCTTTAATCTGATTAAATTTAATGGCATTTTGATCTACTAAATCAAGCAGCCTGCCAGGAGTTGCTACCAATACATCCGCACCGCCACGCAACGCCATCATTTGCGGGTTAATCTTTACCCCGCCATACACACTCTGGCATTTAATGGCCGGGGTGATATTTTCTGACAATTGAGAAAAAACATCGGCAACCTGTATAGCCAATTCACGCGTTGGCACCAGCACCAATACTTGCACGCAATTGCTGGCTACTCTATTGGCGCTGTCAAATCGTTTATCACGCCCTATCCGCGAATAAACATTCTCATTGCTCATGCTGTCTAATAGGGGCAATGCAAAAGCAGCCGTTTTTCCTGATCCTGTATCTGCACGCGCCAGTACGTCTTTTCCCTCTAGCACGGCTGGTATGGTTTTAAGCTGTATATCGGTTGGCTTTTCAAACCCCATCCGTTTAATGGCGGATAATATGTCTTCCGAAAAGGCAAAGGATTCAAAATCGGCGTTTGGGGTGTGTTTATTCATAAGATAGCGGCATACAGAAAATCAATTGACTATTCTAACTTAAAACATTTGCAACTATTCAGCATATTCTCGTATTTTCTCATTTCCGTAGTAGCAATCCCCTATGCCAGTCCTTCCTCTATTGGCCATCGTGTATAATAGGGTCACCACAAGGGATTGCCCCTAAAATAAAGACAATAACCTTTTTTCAGCCCAATGCAACTTGTCTCACTATTACTGATTGGTTTTTCTCTTTTTACAGCGCTGTTACTGATTACAGGCAATCTTCTTCAGCAATTTGAAGCTCAACTGTTTTCATCAAAACTAGCTGGCTTTGTTCTGGTTATTTGCCTGGCTATAATCCAATGGCTAAATTTACAGTTTATTCTTAACCCGTCTGAGCCGGTTTTTTCGCCTATATATATTGCTTTGCTATTCTGCATTGCTCCCAGTTTTTATTTTTATAGCCGTAGACTGTTAACCGCAAAACCTGTATTTAGCCGGTGGCATTTTATGCATGCATTGCCATTATTTATAAGTTTTTTCTTCCCAGTACAATGGATGCTGCCCTTGGTTTTTTTAATTGGAAGCGGTTATTTGGCATGGCTGGCCAGAGCTGTGTATTTGCTGCGAAAACAGCGGCAGCGCTTTAAACTGGAACTTTTAGCGTTGGCGGTGTTTTTTTTAATTGCTATCGGTGTAATTATGCTCGGTTTTATTTGGCCATTGATCAGCAATTTTACTTTTATTACAGGCTATAGCATTTTAATTGGCCTTGCCTTTTTTGCTTCCACATTAACTTTACTTCGTTTTCCATCCATTACCGCTGATGTTGCAGAAGCAGCACACGCAACGTATACTGAATCAACGCTTAAAAACATTGACCGCAAAAAAACGCTCGCTCAATTAAACCGGTTAATGACGCAGGAAAAACTCTATATTCAGGACAACCTTAGTTTAGCGATATTGGCAGAACAGCTGCAGTTAAATTCTCATCAGTTATCTGAACTGATAAATACTGAATTTCAGCAGGGATTTTCAAAATATATTCGTCAGCATAGGGTAGAAGCCGCCAAAAAACTGCTTTTAGATGACCCTAAGTCTTCAGTTTTATCTATTGGCCTGTCGGTGGGGTTTAGTACCCAGTCTAATTTTTATACTGCTTTCCGCGATATTGCCGGGATGGCGCCTGGTCAGTATCGGAAGCAGAATTTAAAGCAATAACCGAAGTATTTTGTAGACGAGGCTTTAGCCTCACATAATTAGGGCGAGGCTAAAGCCTCGTCTCCTATTTATTTTTTTTACAAAATTACATTATTATCTTTTTGCAATGTTGCAAGCCATTAATTTTTAAATAAATAATTAATTTATAGTCCTATTTTATAAAACAGGAAGGCCAACTGTTTTTGCCTTGCTATTGTTCACCTCACCATTACAACAAAAAAGAGGTCAACATGAATATTTTACTCACCGGTGCCAGCGGTTTTATTGGCCATCATATTTTACAGGCATTGGAACAGCAGAATCATAAAGTGACTGCCTGTTGCCGTCATCCTGAAAAACTAATCTTTAAATCAAAAAGCACCCGTATTCTGCAGCTGAATTTTTCTGATATGACTAATACATCAGACTGGAGACCGCATTTGCAAAATATTGATGCAGTCATTAATTGTGTCGGCATTATCGTTGAGTCTAAAGGACAGTCTTTTCAATCATTGCATGCCCAAGTTCCCATAGCCCTATTTAAAGCAGCAGAACAAGCTGGCGTTAAAAAAATCATTCAAATTTCCGCACTCGGCGCAGATGACACAGCGCAGTCGGCCTATCACCACAGTAAAAAAGCTGCCGATGATGCGCTTAAAAAACTTGATATAGATTGGTATGTGCTGCAGCCGTCTATTGTTTATGGCGATGGCGCACAAAGCATGGCTTTATTTCATGCATTGGCGGCCCTGCCCCTGCATGCATTGATTGATGGTGGCAAGCAGCTGATGCAGCCTGTCCATGTTAGTGATATTACGGCAACTATTATTCAGTGCCTAAAATCAGATGCGCCCCCTCGGCTGACCCTACCTTTGGTAGGTTCTGAAGCAATAAGCTTTAAACATTTATTAGAACAGCTTCGGCAACGCTTGGGTAAAAAACCGGCACAGGCCTTCTCCTTACCTGGGGAACTGGCTCAGCGTTCAGTATTTATCGGTAAATGGCTGGGTGAGCCTACGTTTAATGCCGAAAATATAGCTATGCTGAGACGAGGCAATGCTGCTGATGCCAAACCTATAAGCCAATTTCTAGGTCATCCGACAAAAAGTCTGCAAAAACAATTGCTATCAACACCAGCAAACCAGGCAGAACGCTGGCATGCCGGTCTGTATTTTCTACGTCCTTTATTGCGCTTGTCGATTGCTTTTTTATGGATTTGGAGCGGCATAGTATCTATTTTTTTCTTCCCTCCTGAACAGAGCTATCAGTTTTTAGCAGCCTCTGGAATTACCGACAATATGGCCCCTATTATGCTTTATGGCCTGGCATTAATGGATATTATCCTTGGATTGGCTACCTTGTGTGACTATCGAATACGTCCGTTGATATTATTTCAGCTTACGATTATTTTTCTATACACCGTAACCATTACGTTTACCTTGCCAGAGTTTTGGCTCCATCCCTTTGGCCCTGTTTTAAAAAACATTCCGCTATTGGCAACTTTACTTGTTTATTTAACTGTTGAGGGGGAAAAACCATGATATTTTTAACCTTGAAATTAATACATATTGCCAGTGCCATTATTCTATTCGGCTTGGGCTGTGGTACGGTATTTTTTAAGCTGATGGCAGACCGCAGCGGCAATCATGCTGCCATTGCCATCACTAGCAAACATGTGGTGCTGGCTGACTGGTGGTTTACCACGCCTACTGTGATCATTCAGCCTTTAACAGGCATACTGATGGCTGAACAAATGGGCATGTCATTAACGGATGGCTGGCTAATGCAGTCTATTGTTTTGTATGCATTAACAGGGCTATGCTGGCTGCCTGTGGTCTGTTTACAGATTCGTATGCGCGATTTTGCCACTGAATCGCTAACAGACAATAAACCTCTGCCTGAACAATACCATTTTTATTCAAAACTATGGATGTGGCTGGGTGTACCCGCTTTCTTTGCGATGCTAGGCATTACCACCATGATGGTTTTTCACTCTTCTTTATTTTAGGCGTTAATTATGATTATTTTGCAAAAAACACTGGGTAAATACTGGGATAAATTGCCATCAGTTATCCCCCATCATTATTGTGTATCCAGCTACTCCAACAGCTGTTTGAAAGGCAATATGGAGATTCTACTGTAACAAGCAATACTGCCAATTTTATCAGCACAAACGATAAACAGCTCAACCCTTTTTGAATAATGTCCTTTCAGACATATTATAATAGTTTCACTTATCCCCATAAAACAAACGAACTATGTCAGAATCCTTATCCAGCAACGCCGTTCTTTATGCCATCCTCTCTTTAAACAGTGAAATTGCATTACAAAAAGAATACCTAGACAGCCCCGAACTTTCAGGCGAAGACAAAGAAAATGAAGAGGGTATTCTTGATGACCTTGAACAGGCCTTTATGGAATTTATCGATTTATATAAAATACATGCCCACAAGGACAGAGAACTGCCCAGCATTGAAGAATTATTAAATAGCGAGCTGTAACATGACTACTTTATATGGCATTAGCAATTGCAACACGGTTAAGAAAGCCAAGGATTGGCTGCAAGATAAAAATATAGATTTTCAGTTTCATGATTTTCGCAAGCAGGGTTTAAGCGCTGAATCATTGGAGTCTTTTGAAGCTGCAGTAGGCTGGGAAAAATTACTGAATAAACAAAGCACTAGCTGGCGAAAATTGACTGACGACCAAAAAGCCAATATTTCAAAGCGGACGGCTCTGCAATTTATGCTGGAGACACCGACCTTAATCAAACGCCCTGTTTTAGATACTGGCGAAAAATTGATTATAGGCTTTAAAGCAGACATCTATCAAAAAGAATTATGAGTGATACATTAACCCTATTAAAAGACCTTGTCCGCAGAGAATCCGTTACCCCTGAAGATGCAGGCTGCCAAGATGTTTTGGTTGAGCGTTTAAGTAAACTGGGCTTTAAAGAAGAACGTTTAAATTTTGACGATACCCAAAATATTTGGCTTAGGCGTGGCGAAACCAAACCACTGCTAACCTTTCTTGGGCATACTGATGTTGTGCCTCCTGGCCCATTAGATCGTTGGAATTCGCCTCCGTTTGAACCAACCATCAGAGATGGCAAGCTTTATGGACGCGGTACGGCAGATATGAAAGGCGGTGTAGCCTGTTTTATTACTGCACTTGAACGCTTTATTGCCAAGCACCCTGAACATCAAGGTTCTATTGCCCTGATGATTACCAGCGATGAAGAAGGCATTGCCACCAATGGCGTGGTCAAAGTGGTTGAAGTTTTAGAAAAGCGAAATGAAAAGATTGACTGGTGTTTGGTTGGAGAGCCTTCTAGCGATAAAAAACTAGGGGATGTTATTCGCGTTGGGCGACGGGGTTCTCTCTGCGCCAAATTAACTGTTCACGGCATTCAAGGTCATGTAGCCTATCCTGAAATTGCTGAAAACCCTATTCATGCCTTTGCGCCTGCACTTAAAGAATTGACAGATGAGGTCTGGGACAAAGGAAATGCTTTTTTCCCGCCGACTAGTCTGCAGGTATCTAACATTAATTCTGGCTCTGGCGCTGAAAACATTATCCCAGGTGAACTGGAAATTCAGTTTAACCTGCGCTTTTGTACGGAACTGGATGAAGAAACCATTAAGCAGCGTACTACTGCCATTTTTGATAAATACAATTTTAAATATGATTTACAGTGGCGTTTATCTGGCAATCCATTTTTAACTGAAGGCGGTGCTTTGATTGATGCGGCACATACTGCAATTAAGAAAGTGACAGGGTTTGAAACTATGGATGATACAGGAGGCGGCACTTCTGACGGGCGCTTTATCGCACCTACTGGCGCAGAGGTTATCGAACTGGGGCCGTTAAATGAGAGCATTCATAAAATAAATGAGAACGTGGGCGTTGAGGATTTAGAAGTTTTGTCTGATATTTATGAAGCTATGCTGGTTGAATTGTTAGTATTTTGAATAATCCTAGAAAAATTAGTTGAGCACGGATTTTGTGGGAAACCTAGGCGGAAAAAGGCAAAGAATAGCTCGAAAATAATGGCTGTAGTCCTTATTGAGAGCAATTCTGCAGAATTTTTCGTCCAGATTTTTCACAAAGCCGTGAAGCGAAATAGTCTCACCCATCTGGTGAGAATAGAAAAACTTGCTTAAGCATATTATTTAACAAGTTACAGCTGAACTTAGCGGTCAACTGATTTTTTTAGGATAATAAAAAGTGGCATTTATCCCAGTCTCGGTCATGACGGAAAGCCACTCCTACAGATTGCTTAAATGCCTTACATTCTCACTGGCCAACTCTACTGCAATACGATTTCTAAATTTATATGGCACAGCCTGGTTCATCATCAAAGCAAAAGGCTGCCAGTCATTTTTAACCACTATATAGCCTGCCAATGTACTAATCTTATTTAAGGTACCTGATTTTGCAAAAATCTTAGTTTCAATCTCTGGCAGTAAGTTTTTCCAGGGCTTAAATGCCTGCAGCAAATCAACCAATTGAGCAGGCGACAGGCGATTATCACGCGATAGTCCAGCCCCATCTTTCATAGTAAAGTTTGTCCAATGGAATTTTTTGGTCAGTTCTTGCTCCATATATTGCTGTACATCTGCTTTATTGGCAGGTCTATGATAGGTTTCTGCGCTAAGCACTAAAATCAGCTGGTTGGCGAGGAAGTTGGTTGAGTATTTCAACATGGGCCGAATCATTTCAGCTAATGATTTACTATTTATATGAGTATAAAAAAGAGGCTGTTTATCTATCTGCCCTCGAATAATTTTACTGCCTACCTCTATTCCCTGCTTCCGTAAAAAAATAGCCAGCAATTCAGCAAAATTCTTCTCTGCATTTGCAGGGTTAGGCCCTGTATTTATTCGTAATGATCGCCTATTCAATTGATTTGAAAAATTCTTGGCATAAGCGGTCAAAGGCGTTTGAGGCTCAGCCGAAACGACTCTGCCATCGATTCTTTTAATATTAATGGTATTAAAATTGGCAGCGATGGCTGAAGGTACTGCATCATAAGGATTATTGCTGGCTCCTGTGCCAGGCAGCAAAACATTTTTCTGAAACAATGAACTATCGAGTCCGATAGCACTAATTCGCTTAACACCTTTTTTTTTAATATTTTTTGCAATGCTTAAAATCTCTTCCGAAACCAGAAAGGGATCACCGCTACCCTTTATCCAAAGGGTATCTGTTGCATTGTCTAAATAAAAATTCGTTTTAAAGTGGTGGCCTTCCCCCCAATGCTTTAATGCTAGCCAGGCGGTAACAAGTTTAGTAGTCGATGCAGGAATTAAGGCGGTATTGGCATGGTCAGCCATAATAGCTCGCCCCTGTTTATCCAGCATCAGCAGGCCTGAACTTTCAAGACTTGAAAATGTTATCAGAGCATTTTCAGCATAAGCGGCTGGCAAGGCCATCAATGCAAAAAAAACCAAGCTATAACGCATATTTTTCATAATAATGATCTTTTTACATCCTAGTTATGCAACTGGCAACATAATTATAGTTATTTCTGGTTTTTTTACTCTGCCTTTGAGGTAAAAATTATAATCAAACCATTTCTGTCATTACTGCACCCTTATTACTCTACAGGCAACCCTGCTTTTGTCCATGCAGTCATATGCCCTGCCAGATAGCTAAGCTTTTCAAACCCTGCAAAATAAAATGCCAGTTTTGCAACGCCCGCTCTTGGACCGTGCGCGCAATACATCACAACCGGGTCACCTTTTTTATAGCCATCCATTTTATCTGTAGTAAAAGCCGTCCAAAAAGGCACATGAATGGCACCTGGCACATGACCTGACCTATATTCAGCATCTGACCGCACATCAACAATAATTGGTGCTTTGCCCTGATCAATTAATGTCAATAATTCTTTTTGCTGCATATAGCCTTCCCCTGCTGTTGAACAGCTCAATAAAAATAAGTTGACTGAGATGAAGAGTAATATTTTATTCATTGATATCTAACGTCCAATCTGCAGTATTAATTGAAAATGCTTTTCCAAAACCGGCAATATATTTTCCTTCAACAGCTTTTAAAGCTAATAAATGAAAATCAGGCAGGCTCTGTAACAATGCAACGGTTTCACCAAACTTTTCCCGCATTATTAGCATTCGCTTATAATAGCATTCATCTTGCGGCTGAACTTCATTAATTTCACAGTCAAGCACAACCCGTTCGCGTGCAAACAGGTTTTTTGTTTCACTTTCTGATTTGATAAACAGGATGCTGGCGGAACCATTTTTCAGCATATTTTTGGTATGAACAGCCAATTCACTGACAAAAATATAAAAAATGCCTTCCGCATCTCTTGTAAAGGGGGCATAGCTAGAGTGCGGTTTGCCTTGTTCTGTTACTGTGGACAATACCAATGTTTGCTGTGATTGAATTAGCTGCTGATACTGCTCAGTATAATTTTGCTTTTCATTTTGGGTGGAATCGGCCATTTTTCTTCACTTTTATTGATAAGTAAGTACCCAGGTAAAATTAATCTAATAGTTTTACTTGGGTGCTTAAAATCCCCTCAATCTACATTTATCAAAGGAAGGGGTTTAACTGCTTATATCTAAAACAGTCTACTGTATGATCATTTACCATTCCCACTGCCTGCATATAGGCATAGCAAATAGTCGGCCCCACGAACTTAAAGCCTTTTTGTTTTAAGCTTTTGCTCATCTGCTCTGATTCTGGGCTAGAAACCGGAACTTTCTTTAAATTTTTCCAGTGATTTTGTATGCTTTTCCCTTGTACAAACTGCCAGATATACCTATCAAAACCACCTTCCTGTTTCTGTATCTCTAAAAAGGCCTGGGCATTTGCAATGGTGGCATTGACTTTAAGTTTATTTCTAATAATGCCGGGGTTATTTAATAGCTGCTGAATTTTGTCCTGATCATAAAGCGCTATTTTGTTCGCATCGAATCCATCAAATGCTTTTCTATAGCCGTCTCTTTTATTTAATATGGTTGACCAGCTCAAACCTGCCTGAGCACCTTCCAAAATCAAAAATTCAAAAAGTAAACGGCCATCATGTACAGGAACCCCCCATTCTTCATCGTGATACTTCTCTTCTGATTCTGATGACAGTGCCCATTCACATTTTTTCATATCTTTACTGTAATGCAGGGACAGTCACAAAGAGTTTTCCCTGCGACATAACTACATTATTTTTTCATCATGCTCTTTAAGTCGGCAAATGGATTAAAAGTAGCATCACCGCTATGATCTTCTGCCACTGATACTGTACTCCCGCCGTAGCGGACCTCCTCTTCAAAACGAGAATGTTCATTATCATGGCAATAAAGGCAAAGCAGTTCCCAGTTACTGCCATCCTCAGGATTATCATCATGGTTATGATTTCTGTGATGAACGGTCAATTCACTCAAATTTGCGTGGGTAAATTCACGGGTGCATCGTCCGCAAACCCAAGGGTAAAGCTTTAAGGCCTTTTCTCGGTAGTTTTTCTCGCGGTCATCTTTATATTTCCGTGCCTGTGCAACAATGTCATCTGCGGTTAATTCTTTAGCCATTTTAATCAGTTGTTTTCTGTATAAGTTTTATAATCCGCCTGTGAACGCCTGATAACCTCATGAGCTTCATCTCTGCCATACACATTAGTAATTTCACAGGCACTCTGCTCGCCAGGAAGGTTTTTATAGGTCAAAAAATAATGCATTAAGCGGTTAATGTAGGAAACAGGACAATCCGAAACATCATTCCACTGCATATAAAATTCATCACCTTTCATCACTGCGATTATTTTATCATCTGCCTCGCCGTGATCAATCATCCGAAAGCCGCCTATTGGGATGGCTGGCAAAATAATATTGCCATGTGTTACCGTACGTTCACTCAATACACAAATATCTAAAGGGTCCCCATCACCACAGCCAACAGATACACCGCCCGCTCCATTACGCGCATATTCAGCTACTTTTTCGCCGCAATAGGTTTGCGGAATAAAGCCATACAAAGTAGGAATGGCATTTGAAAACTTTTGTGGACGATCTACTTTAAGGTACCCCGTTTCTTTATCTATTTCGTACTTGACCGTATCGCTAGGAACAATTTCGATAAATGCTGTCACCACTTCAGGGGCCTTTTCGCCCGCACTGATGCCATGCCATGGATGCGCTTTATATTGTATATTCATTTTGTATTTTTTAAATAATCCTTGTTAACGGCTATCCACCTGTTGCACTCATGTGCCTTAAAATAACCGGCTGCTCTTTAAGATCAAACTCATGCTTTTCCGGTTTAATATTCATCGCCTCAATAATTGTCTGTTTCAGCTTTTCCATATTGCCGGGACTGGCTCTAATGACTTTTTTTAAATCAACCGAATGTTCATTGCCTAAACATAGCAGCAGCCGTCCCTCAACCGTTAGCCTAACTCGATTGCAGGTACTGCAAAAATTAGCGCTATGAGGGGATATAAAACCTACTCTAGTCACCGTTCCAGCAACTTTAAAGTAGACTGAAGGGCCGCCTGTCTGCTCTTCAATTGAGTTTAGCTGAAATTTCTGCTTTAAATCAGATTTAATTGAATCGCTGGAATAATAAACTTCTGCCCGATCATGACTATTAATCACACCCAGAGGCATTTCTTCTATAAAGCTAATATCAATTGCATTATCAATGGCAAATTGCACTAAGTCGCACACTTCTAAATGATTACGGTTTTTTAGAATGACCGCATTAATTTTTATTCGTTCAAATCCAGCCTGTTTGGCCGCGACAATCCCTTTCAACACAGTTGCTAACACCCCTGTTCGGGTAATTTGTTTGAATTTAGCAGCATCCAATGTATCAAGGCTAATATTGATCCGTTTAACACCTGTATTTTTTAATGCCTCAGCCATTTCAACCAACTTTGAACCATTGGTTGAAAGCACAAGTTCATTAAGCGATTCAATTTTGCCAATGTTTTCTAATAAGTCCAGCACCCCCCTGCGAACTAAAGGCTCCCCCCCTGTTATGCGTATTTTTTTTACCCCTAACTCGGCAAATGCGCGGGCTATATAATTAATTTCTTCCAAGGTTAAAATTTGTGCACGCGGCAGGAAGGTCATTTCTTCCGACATGCAATACACGCAGCGAAAATCGCAACGGTCAGTGATGGATATTCTCAGATAATCTACGGTTCTTCCAAACCGGTCAACTAACTGAGTTATTTCTGGAGAATTACTCATAAAAACTGCTAAAAACTAAACTATCTGGAAATTTTACCATTATTCTGATAATCATTCTCGCATCTGGCCTAATGTAAAGTTAAAATAGAGAATAATTAGAAACAAGAGTTCAATATCATCTTGGTTTCTTGGCAATTTCCTAATGAAACGATTCAAATGAAATTTAAAACTATACTGCTTAGCTGTGCATTATTAGTATCATCTTATAGCTTTGCTACTGAAAAAAAGACCCTAAGAATTGCTGTACTAGCGTTTGGGACCGTAAATTGGGAGTTAGCCGCTTTAAAGAGCCAGAACCTAATGGCTGGTGCTGATATCAAGCTGGATATTCACCCCGTTGCAAACCCTCAGGCGGGGAAAATTGCATTGCAATCAGGCGCAGTTGACATGATTGTTTCTGACTGGGTCTGGGTTTCTCGCTTGCGTTCCACTGGTTCTGATTTTACCTTTTATCCTTACTCAACCACTTCCGGTGCATTGATAGTTCCTAAAAAATCCAGCATTAAGTCAGTTGCCGATTTACAGGGTAAAAAACTGGGCATTGCCGGCGGAGAACTTGATAAAAACTGGCTGTTACTGCAGACCTTGGCTCAGCAGAAGATCCACTTAGACCTGAACGCCTCAGTAGAAAAAATATATGGCGCACCACCTTTATTAAATCAGCAGATACAGCATCACCGGGTGGATGCGATCATAAATTACTGGCATTTTGCAGCCAGGCTTGAAGCCAAAGGCTATAAACAGCTGATCAATGGCAAAGACATTTTGCATCAGCTAGGCATAAAAGAACAGGTTCCGACCTTGGGCTACGTGTTTAACCGCAAATGGGGACTGCAAAACAAATCTATCATTAATAGTTTTTTAAAAGCCACTCAACAGGCTAAAGACCAGCTATGCCAGATTGACGCAGTTTGGCAATCAATTATCCCCCTTACAAAAACTGCAGACCTGGCAACGCAAAATAAATTGCGTGAGCGCTATTGTGCAGGCCGCATTAAACATTGGGGAGAAAATGAGCAGCTGGCGGCGTCTAAAATTTATAGCCTATTGCGCAAACTCAGCAATAATAAATTAACAGGCCGCTCGGAAATAATACAGCCAGGCACCTTTTGGAACATTCAGTGATTCCAAAAGCTTCATGACGACTCCTAACAAAGCACTCCCTACTCTGTCTTTTATACTATTCATCGCACTATGGCAGGGCATGGCCGTTTATATTCATAACAACACCCTGCCAAGCCCAGTAACGGTTTTACAGGTTCTCTGGCAGGAAATTCAGTCTGGTGCCCTGTCCCATCATTTAGGCATCACTTTATTGCGCTTAATCGCCAGCTTTTCCATTGCCATGTTTTTAGGCTGTGCCGTCGGCATTGTTTTAGGTCAAAACAAAAAACTGGATGCCTTTTTTGATAATTGGCTGGTGATTTTTTTAAATATCCCCGCATTAGTCACCATTATCTTATGTTACGTCTGGTTTGGTCTGACTGAATCAGCGGCCATTCTTGCAGTCGTCATCAACAAATTGCCCAATGTGGTCGTAATGATTAGGGAAGGCACCAAAGCACTGGATAAAGATTTACTGGAAATGGCACGCTGTTACCAGTTTAGTAAAAAGAAAACTTTTTTTCATGTTATCTGGCCACAGCTGCATCCATTTGTTATGGCTGCAACGCGCTCAGGCCTGGCTTTAATCTGGAAAATCATTCTAGTAGTTGAACTGCTTGGCCGCAGTGACGGCATGGGCTATCAAATACATTTATTTTTTCAATTATTTGATGTTGCCAGCATTCTGGCCTATACCATAGCATTTATTGCCGTTATCCAGTCCATTGAACTGCTGATCTTAAAACCATTGGACAAAAAAGCACTGCGGTGGCGTCGATGAGCGACATTCATATTCACATTAACAACAAAACCTACACCACAGCTGATTCTCGTCGGCATACAGCCATTTCCGACTTTAAACTGACTCTGCCAGAGAATAAATTTGTCTGCCTGGTTGGGCCTTCCGGATGTGGAAAAACGACACTGCTAAATATTATTGCCAACCTTGATACTCAGTACCAGGGTGAAATATGTCTAGACATCAGTCATAAAAAAAATAATATCGGCTATATTTTCCAAAACCCTAGGCTACTCCCCTGGCGCACTGTCAGAGAAAATATTGAACTTGCGCTAGATAGCCCGCAATCAGATATTATCGACTCTCTGCTTAAAACAATGCAATTGACCGATATTCAGCACCGCTACCCTGAACATTTATCTTTAGGGATGAGCCGACGAGTATCCATTATTAGAGCTTTCGCCATAAATCCGGGCATTCTGCTAATGGATGAACCCTTTGTTTCGTTAGACGCGCCAACAGCCCGACAGGTAAGAGGCTTACTAATACAGCTATGGAAACAGCGCCCGCATACCATCCTATTTGTTACCCACGATCTTCGGGAAGCTATCGCCCTGGCAGATAGGCTGGTTTTTCTTTCTGCATCACCCATGTCAGTAATCAGTGAGATTGAAGTAACCATCCCGAGAGCTGAGCGCAATAATGAGACAGCAATTGAAAGCTTTCGCCAGCACTTATTAGTCCAGCACCCTGAAATTAAGGAACTGCTCTAGCAAAAACCGTCTTTTCAATTGCTAAAGCTAACTAAACTGCTACTTCTTACTTTTAGATTGGCCTGTCTTCTATCCGCTTTACGAGCAGTAACTTTAGGATTCCTCCATTCCTTCACATTAACTCGCCTATCATTCAAAGCCGACCTGTGATGAAACTCTCTTACCGTAATATAATTGCCATTAAAGAACTTTCTATTAAGTTTTTTTATCGCCTGTTTGGCAATCTCATTTGGCTCAATAAACACCAGACTATAATATGAAAATAACTTGGTTTTTTCATCTTTCATAATAGGCATTTTTATTTGCTTAATTTCTCCTGGTTTTTTAAACAGCCCCGTTTTTAAAGCAGGTGAAAAAAAATGGATGACATCACTTTTCTTAGTTTCTTTAGGAATTTTCCCTAAAATTATGATCATATTATTTTACCGCAACAATGTTTCATATTTAAAAATACCAGGTATTTTTATTTTACTCTTCCGCTCCCTTAGCAGAATGCTTGAATCATTATTTATTTCTTTTCAACTAAAGGATAATTCAAATTTTTTGGATGCTCTGGATATGCAATAAGGATACCCCATTACCTACAAAAGAGCAGGGGTTATTTTTGAAGAATGAACCTGTAGTATAGCCCGAAAGATAATAATATGTATATCATGATATTGTCTAATATTAGAAAGCTTCAACCCTTTCAAGCACAAAAATCGATTAGCATAGAAACAGAAGATGACCACGAAATCACAACGCAAGCCATTGGTTTTATATCGATTTCAAAAAACACCAGCCTCACTCCCAAGGTTAGGCGGGCATTTTTTAGGAGGCCTGCGGAATCAATAGATTGTGCGAGAAACCGCGAGCAGCTGATTTTTCCAGGCTAAAAACCTTATGCACGGCACCAGTGCTCCGTCAGTTTAATGGGTAAAACTCTTGCTTATTCCCGATAACGGGCTTCGGGGATGAACGTTTTTTAAAATTTTATCCCCATCAATCCAATATTGTTAGAGCACTAGCTTTATTTATTAACCTAAAATAAATCAGTTGAACGCTTAGTTTAACTGCAACTTGTTAACTAAACAACCACCAGCTAAAGCTGGTGGGTTCGTATAATGGACTAAAGTCCGGATACGGGTCACAAGACCCGTTCATGACTCAGTCTTGAAATTATCATCACCTTTAGGTTCAAAGTGATGCTC